>ENA-OPAV01001291-OPAV01001291.1-human-gut-metagenome-genome-assembly--contig:-NODE-1291-length-17316-cov-3.731186_pt1 | contig 17316 bp, 11 predicted proteins | sample MGYA00241056_ERZ501428 | MGnify/ENA primary metagenome ERZ501428 (study PRJEB25962, sample SAMEA2042621) | human gut metagenome | biome: human gut; feature: human-associated habitat; material: faeces... | reverse complement strand
GAATAAGGGCCCCTTACGCTACCGGCAGAGGTAAAATAACCCTTCGTGCCAACACCACAATTGAAGAAATCAAAGGCAGACAGTGCATTATAGTACATGAAATTCCTTACATGGTAAATAAGGCAAGACTTGTTGAGTCTATGGCGAATCTTGTAAAGGACAAGAGAATCGACGGCGTTCACTTTATCCGTGATGAATCCGGCAGAGAGGGAATGCGTATTGTTGTAGAGCTTAAAAAGGACGCTATACCTCAGATTGTACTCAATAAGCTATTCTCCTATACTCAGCTTCAGGACACAGTGGGCGTTATTATGCTTGCACTTGTTGACGGAGAACCTAAGGTTCTCACACTGAAGCAGACTATTGAACAGTATATTAAATTTCAGGTAGAGGTAATAAGACGCCGTACTGAATACGATCTAAAAAAGGCAAAGCACAGAGCGCATATATTGGAAGGTCTGGTTATTGCTGCGGATAATATTGACGAAGTAGTGGAGATTTGTAAAACATCTGAAAATATTCCGCATTCAAAGCAAAGATTGCAGGAACGTTTTAACCTTACGGAAATTCAGGCTGAAGCTATAGTTCAGATGACTTTAGGTAAGCTGACCGGTCTTGAAAGACAAAAAATTCTGGACGAATTAGATGAACTGATGAAGAAAATTGAAGAACTGGAAGCAATACTTGCAGACGAAAACAAGGTTCATCAGATAATTAAAGACGAGCTTGCCGAAATCAGAAGAAAATACAGTGATGACAGAAGAACTCAGATTGAAACGGTAAGCGGAGAAGTTGACATCGAGGATCTTATCCCTGTTGAGGACTGTGTTGTGACATACACAAATATCGGCTATATCAAGAGAATGCCTGTAGACGTTTATAAAACTCAGCGCAGAGGCGGCAGAGGCGTTTCCGGTATGAAACAGCGTGAAGAGGATTTCGTAAACGAAATGTTTATTTGCTCCACTCATGACAATATTCTGTTTATAACTAATAAGGGCATTATGTATAAGCTGAAATGCTATGAAGTACCGGAAGGTTCAAAGTCGTCAAGAGGAGTTAACGCAGTAAATCTCCTGCCTTTGGGTGAGGACGAAAAAATTGCCGCAATGATAAAAACCTCTGATTTTGACGAGGGTAAGTACGTTGTAATGGTAACTAAAAACGGTAAAATAAAAAGAACCGCCCTTTCAGCGTACAAAAACGTCAGAAAGAACGGTCTGATAGCTATCGGACTGGACGAGGGCGACGAAATCGCCGGAGTAAGAATGACCGACGGCAGCGCACAGCTTTTCGTGGCTACAAGAAACGGTATGGCTATAAGACTTGAAGAAGAAAAAATCAGGTCTATGTCACGTTCCGCCCACGGCGTAAAGGCGATAAAGCTCAGGGACGGCGACTATGTAGTTTCTATGGCGAGAGTAAGAGAGGGAGCTTCGCTTCTGACCGTAACCGATAAGGGATACGGCAAGAGAACCGAGCTTGACGCTTACAGGATCCAGAACAGAGGCGGATTCGGTCTGCTGAATTATAAAACAGGAGAAGAAAAGGGATATGTCTGCGGAATAAAGGTTGTAGATGAAACAGACGACATTATCCTTATCTCTAATGACGGTATAATTATCAGAATAAGATGTGCCGATGTAAGAATTATGGGAAGATATGCAACAGGCGTTAAGGTTATGAAGGTTGCGGAAGAAAGCCGTGTTGTTTCATTTACCAGAGCCGAACATGATGAAGAGGCTGAAGTCGAAACAGTCGATCAGCCGAGTGAGGAAGAAATTGCTCAGGATATGGCAAATGCACAGGCAGAAGAACTTGAAAATAATACGGTTGAAGAGACTGAAGAACCAGAAAATTCAGAAGAATAAAAAAATCCTCCGGATAATATAAAATATCCGGAGGAATTTTATTAATAAATAACGTAAAAAACTGCTTTAAATGGTATTACCGAACTTTACTGGAAATGAATATTCCATTTGGACATATTCCGAATTTTATTTATTCATTTTGGGATTATCTGTACGTTCAAGAAGATAATCAATTGAAACATCAAAAAAATCTGCAATTAGAATTAAAGTTTTTAAATCCGGTTCACGCTTTCCGGTTTCATATCGGCTTATACTCATTTGAGTAGTATTTAACTTCATTGCAAGAGATAATTGTGACATATGCTTTTGTTTTCGTAATAATTTTAATCTCATAAAAAAACCTCTTGACATTATTATACCAATATGGTATAATATATTTATTCCAATTCGGAATGAATGAAAATTATATGAAACGAGTTAAAGAAAATGCATTTAAAAGGTTGAGGGTTAATGTCTTGAGGTAATCTAAGGATTTCAATTTATTCTCAATTGAGATAATCATGATTATAATTTTCTTTTGTTCTTCACTCTCAGAGCTTTGGAGAAATGAGTATTTATTGATTGGGATTTAGACATTAAGATTAGCATTTATTCTTTAACTCGTTTGATATCATTTGGATTAAAATCGGCGCATGTTTTGTGTCGGTTTTATTTTTTATATAGAAAAATTAACTTTGCAGGTTTTTAAAGTAATTGAGTTAATGAAATCCGGCATAAAAGTTTAGCTTATATAAAAGCAAAAAAAAGCGAACAAAACTAAAGTTTTATATTTAGTTATTTTATACAAATTTAAAAAAAATTCATAATTGTTAATAATTTGTTCACATTTAAAGATTACATTTCTGTTACAATGAAATTATATAAAATTAAGTAAAATAATCAAAAAAGGAAACGACATAATTGAAAAAATAAAAAGACGGTACAGTAGATTCTGCTGATATTATTTTACTGAATAAATATCTTTTAAGTAAGGCGCTTTACCCTATAAGAGAAGATTTGAAGGTAAACGTCGATATAGACTATAACGTAGATGAGGAAAGTTTAGGATTATTAATTATGTTTTGTAAAAGGACTGGGAAAAAATTATGAAAATAAGAAAATTAGCGAAAAAATATATCTGTTTTTTTTCTGCATTGAGTATGATTATTCCCTGCTTTGAGGTAAAGGCTCAGGGTGGAATGAAAGCAAGTCAGGATTGTATTGATCTTATCAAAGAAGCAGAAGGATTCAGCAGATATAAATATTGGGATTACAGTCAATGGACTATCGGATACGGTACGGGAGTGGATGTAAATGATTATCCGTACGGAATTACAGAGGAGGAAGCCGAAAATCTTCTTGCACAGTCGCTTGTGATATATGAAGGTTATGTAAACAGATTTGCAGATAGATATGATGTGGAACTGAAACAGAATCAGTTTGACGCAATGGTAAGTCTTACATACAATATGGGAAATATATGGGGTGTATACGACGATTTTGACCTGAAAACTTATATTGTAAACGGTTCAGAAAATTATAGCTTTTTGGAAATTGCAAAAGGCTTCGGCGAATGGAGAATGGCCGGAGGAAGCGTATTGCAGGGACTTGTAAACAGAAGACAGAAAGAAACAGCTCTTTTTCTGTCAGACCGTACAGATATATGCTCTGAAGTATGGAGAGTGAATAACGAGGCAGGATTGAATTTAAGAGAGCAGCCTGATATTTCATCGGAAAAGACCGGATTTATGTTAATGAACACTATTTTTGAAGTTACCGAAAAAGTAATCACAGAAGACGGTATGCTATGGGGCAAGACTTTTTATGAGGGCAGAGAGCAGTGGTGTTCACTTGATTATTCAAAATATATGGTCGGCGGATCTTTTAATTATGAGGGAGACGCTGAAATTAATACAGATATAACAGAAGAAAAACCCACAGAAAATCCAGAAGAAAGTAAAAGGGAAGATACCGCAAGCATAGAAAAATTGTCTGAAGAATGGAAGGTAACAGCTTCAGGTGGTTTAAAGCTGAGAGAGGGACCGGGTCTTAATTACGATCAGATAGGATTTTTGGACTATAATGAAAAAGTCATGGTAACTGCCGCTGTAGAAGCGGACGGTTATCTGTGGGGAAAAGCTGAATACTATGGAAAAACCGGCTGGTGTACTCTTGACTATGCGGAGCGTATAAGCAATCAGGAAATTGGGGAAGATTCTCTAAAGGGTATTTATATTTACAAAAGTCCTGATAAGGTAGAGTATAAAGAGGGTGAAAAGCTGGATCTGAGCGGTATAGAGGTCAGAGGAGTTTATACGGACGGAAGTGAAAAAACAATAACAGGTTTCAATATAAGTGGATTTGAATCTACTGAGAAAAGTCATATTGTAACGGTCTCTTATATGGAAAAAACAGCTTCTTTCAGAATTGCCGTAACTGATAAAAAGAGTTCCTGATAAAATAGTTTATTTTTAGGACAGGAATTAAATATAAGCAGATTAGAACGTTGCAAGTCTTTATAAGAAAAATCAAGTTAATGGAAATCGGCATAAAAGTTTTTGTCCAACTTTTTTCAAAAAGTTGGGGAAAGGGGAAAAGATGTTAAAGGGACTTTTAAGCAAATCTGTCTGCGGAGAATGCCGTATATGCTGCGGATTTGACAGTACTGACGTCTGGGAAATGCCGGTGATGAATGAAGAGACAAAAAACAAGCTGGAAGCTCTTAGACCGGGTACGGAATTTGTCAGGACTAAAAATTCGTATATTACAAAGTGCGGAGAACTTTCAGATGATGAGATATTTTACTGTCCGGCACTGGATAAAAATACAGGCTGTATTCTGGGTGATGAAAAACCGTTTGACTGCAAAATCTGGCCTTACAGAGTTATGAATTTTAAGGGAAGCAAGGTTATAACGGTCTGTCCGGTGTGCGGAGAAATTTTCAGCCGTCCTTTGAGGGAGCTTGTTGATTTTCTTGAATGCGGACTTGCCGTAAAAATAGATGAATATTCAAATGAGCATCCAGATATTGTTAAGGATTATGACTTTTCATATCCGATTTTAAAGGTATTAGGAGAAATAAAGCAAAAGTAAATATTATGCAATATGTATAAAAGTTTCAACAAAAAGTAGTGTAATACTACAAATCCGATAAAAAATCTTGACATAGAAAAAATTTCATGATATACTAAGAACATAGAAAAAGTAAAAGAATAGGTTTAAAATAAATGACAAATTTATTGAAAAATAAGGACGCAATACTGAGGGTCTAAGCCTAAGGGTATGACAGCCGGTTGCATATGGCGTTGTTACAGCAGCGTATTGTATATAGCCGACCTAAAAGAAGAAAAAAGGTCGGTTTTTTTATTAACAAACGACGATTAAGCCTGTTCAAAATAAGTTGCCGCTATTAAGGAAGAAAGAGGGAAATGTCATGAAAAAGAACACATTAATGAAAACTTCTGCTATCGTAGCTTCAGCAGTTATGGCGGCAGCGGCAAACGGTGCTACAGTTTCAGCAAAAACAGCAGCTCCCAGAACAATGAGAAGAACTAAAAAAAATGATGTTATTTCTATGGAAACTATCGAACTTTCTGACGCACAGGCAATCGCAGGCAAAACAGTTTCAGTACAGATGACAATGGAAACCGGAAACAATTGTTATGCTTATGATCTCGTAGTTGAATATGCTCCGGAACTTGAATTGGAAAGCGTTGTCGGTGCAAACGCTTACAGTGAGCTTGACAATTTTGTAGCGATTGTGGGATATGTAAGCACAAATCCGTTTATGGATAATAAACCTATTGTAACTTTTAATTTCAAGGTTCCCAATGAAGCTGAGGTGGGCGACATTTATGAAGTTAAATTTAACGATATAAGAAGCTTTTCAGGTCTTGACTGTGATTTTGAATACTTTGAATTAGAAAACAGTGAAATTGAGGTTTTGGAAGAAACTAAAAAGCATACTGATTATATGGTATTTGAAAAGAAAGATGAAAACGGCAATGTAATCGACACATTGACCGGTCTTAGGGGAGATGCTGACGGGGACGGTAAAGTCAGTGCAAAGGACGCCGCAATGATAGCTCAGCATTGCGCTAAATCGTATACTGGAGAATCAGTTATTGAATCTGAAGAAAATCAGTATTTTGCAAATGTAAATGCAAACGGCGGAAAGCCTACTGCCAGAGACGCTGCAGCTATTGCAAATTATATGGCAAAAAAGAGTATAAGTGATGCGACTTGGGACGATGTTATAAAGTAAACTTGAATTAATTCATGTTTTCCCTGATCATCACATATATATTAAGAAAAAGACGCGTTGAATGCGTCTTTTTCTTTAAAATTAAAATGATAATGGTTATTATTATGTATTGCAGTTTCCACATACTTTATGTGAAAACTTTGTGAATTCTTGTAAAAAATCATTGACAAAAAAAGAAGTATGTATTATAATAAAATCAGTCAAAGGGAAACCTTTGCTTAAATAAAAAATACAAATAATATTATTGGAGGATAATAAAATGAAAAAATTTGTTTGTTCAGTATGCGGTTATGTTTTTGAGGGAGAAGCTGCTCCGGCTGCCTGTCCTCAGTGTAAAGCGCCGGCTTCAAAGTTTACTGAAGCTCCGTCAGAAGGTCTTGCTTGGGCCGATCAGCATGTCGTTGGGGTTGCAAAGGATGTTGATCCTGAAATTATAGAAGGATTAAGACAAAACTTTACAGGCGAATGTACAGAAGTAGGTATGTATCTTGCAATGGCAAGAGTTGCGCATAGAGAAGGCTACCCTGAAGTCGGAATGTACTACGAAAAGGCAGCTTACGAAGAAGCAGAGCATGCTGCAAAGTTTGCTGAACTGCTTGGTGAAGTTGTTACAGACTCAACAAAGAAAAATCTTGAACTGAGAGTGATGGCAGAAAACGGTGCATGCGAAGGTAAGAAAAAGCTTGCGGCAAAGGCTAAGGAACTTAATCTGGATGCTATTCACGATACAGTACATGAAATGGCTAAGGACGAAGCTCGTCACGGCTGTGCATTTGAGGGACTTCTTAACAGATACTTCAAATAATAAAAAACATATAAGAAAGCTCATTTAGGCTTTTCTCCTTCTTCTTTATTAATTAGCTCCTCGATTCTATACGGGGAGCTAAAATTTTTTCTACTTTTAAAAAAATTGAAAAAAATACATGCAAAACTAAGTAAAAAGTGTAACAGAAAAATATAAAAAAAGACCGCAGTTTCCGTACCTTGACGAAAATCACAGTCTTACTGAAAATCTATCTAAAAAATTTTTTTTACAAGGAAAAAAATAAAGAATCGAGACTAAAAAATCTCGATTCTTGGTGAACCCAATTTCCATGCAGTCGAACTCATGGAACATCAGAATCGTCAGAAAAGTATATAATTTCATCGACGAAAGCATCAATCAGTAAAGATTTTTTATCTTCCGGAAGTAAAGTTAAAATATTAAAAAGCCAATATTTTATTTGACTTCTGCTTAATTTGGAATTAGATAAATTTTTTTTTTCAATTTTAATCTGATTTTCTATTTCAATCTTTTGTCGTTCAAGTTCAGCTAATTTTTCCTGAACAGAAGTTGAGAAGATTCCCTGTGTAATTGCTTCAACGATATTGTTAATATTTTTTAAAATGCATTTATGTTGCTTTTTCAAGAGCAGCATAGATGCATTTTCTTTTTTATTAATTTTCAATACAGCATCAGTAATTTTATCTATATTTTTATCCGTAAACAAATAGGCTATTATTTTTTCTAAAACTATTTGTTCGACATCTTCCTTTCTAATGCTTTTCATATCACAACCTAAATGACGTTTTACGGACGAGCATTTGTAGTAGTTATAAATTTTACCGGTTTTACTAGTACCGGATTCCCCATTCATAAACGAATTGCAATTACCGCATTTTAATTTTGAAGAAAGAATATATTTATTTTTCAAATCAGGATTAGAATTTCTTTGATTATTATTTAATCGTTCCTGTACTCTGTTAAATAAATTTTTATTTATAATTTGGGGAATGCCATTAGGAACAATGATATCTCTGTATTTGTATTCGCCAATATATTTTCTGTTTCTGAAAATGGTTGACATAGTACGAATACTGATAAGTTTATTTTTACTAGTTCTAACGCCTTTTTGATTAAGGTATTCAGTTATTTTTTTCATTGTTACGTTGGAATCGTACATTTCAAATGCATCTTTTACAAACGGTGCTGTCAGTTTATCTATCTGATAATTTTTATTTGCATCTATAAAATAACCGATAGGAACATTACCACCGTTATACTTGCACTTCAAAGCGTTTTCGGTCATTCCTCTGATTACCTTTTCTGAAAGATCAGCGGAATAATATTCGGCATAGCCCTCTAAAACAGCTTCTAAAATAATTCCTTCTGCACCTTTGGATATTACTTCAGTAGCGGAAATAACTTCAACCATGTTTTTCTTCAATATGGTTTTGTATCTAGCGCTGTCATATCTGTTTCGGGCAAAACGATCCAACTTCCAGACAATAGCTTGAAATTTTTTTGAATTGCTGTCATTAATCATTTTTTGAAATTCAGGACGATTATCGGTTTTGGCAGAAAATGCACGATCTATGTATTCGCCGATAATACACATATCATTTCTGTCAGCATACTGTTTACATTCACGAATTTGTCCTTCAATACTTTCTTCACGCTGATTATCACATGAATACCGTGCATAAATAACTACGTTCATTTTTGCGAAATCCTTTCGTTCATTGTATTTCTATCGTAATTTGTGTGCTGAATATTTTTACAAACTGTCTCATTTTTATAGAATTTTTGAATATCGGAATAAATCATTTTTGAAAAATAGTTCAGGGAAGATTCTGATATTTTTTTATATTTAATTTTAATCATTTTTGTCTTTTATACCTCCATGGATAATCAATACTGATTTGTCGAAATTTGTAAATTTCTGTTATTGATTATATCACAATTAATCAAGTTGTGCAATATACTAAAATAAATAATTTAGAGAAAGGAATAACTATGAATAAGTTAATAATTAAAAAATATAAGATTGTCAAAAGATTTACAAAGGAGATCAATTATGCAAATAAATAATAAAACGGGAACAGGAATTGTAAGCTTAAAATTTGAAAAGCTTTCGGAATTATCATGGGAAGCCGAAGGCTTATTAACCAGAATGGTTAATAACCCAAAATGTGATTATGTCACAGCAGAAATATTACATGAAATGTTTCCGGCAGATAGTCTAGAAACATTTCAACAAGCGTTAGACGAGCTTGTTGAAAAAAATTTTGTTTTACAACAAAATCAAAAAATATATTCTGTCAATAAAATCAAAATGATCCAGGAAATGTTTTATTTAGGCTCAGATTCTGAAGATAAGGAGATCTGTAATGTCTGAGATTTTTAAAATTGTAAAAGATAAAAAACAGGGATTTACCATAGTTCCTAACCAATTGGCTTTTGATGAAAATATTTCATTAAAATCTACAATGCTTTTAATTATCATGCTGGCCCTGCCGCCAACTTGGGACTTAACGATCAAAGGCTTAGCTAAATTAAAAAAAGACGGAATCGACAGTATACGTACTGGAATTAACGAACTTGAAAAAGCCGGATATATTTCTAAAAAACGAATCCGTAATGAAAAAGGTCAGGTTCAGGGTACGGAATACACCGTTTATGAAACATTGGATTTGAATCCGAAATTAAATAATAACAGTCCTGATAATGAAGAAAATACGAACTTTCCACCTAAATTGGATTTTCCAATTCAGGGTAAAATACCAAAAACTGACAAGATAATAAAGCCTAAATTGGATTTTCCAATCCAGGTTGAAACGACAAAATTCGACAAGCCTAAATTGGGAAATCCTATCTTGGAGAATCCAACGCAATTAAATACTAAATTATTAAATACTAAATATACTAATCAATCTTATCAAGATAATAATAATATTAATATTAATAATACATATAGATGCGATGAAATGGATTCGATTGATAAGATTGACAGAAAAGAAATCAAAGCTGAACTAAAAAAACAGCTAAGTTATGAAAAACTTATCAGCAGGAATGAAACTGACCAAAAGCAAAAGCAGATAAACAGCATTATCAATATTCTGGCAGACGTTATGTCAAGCCGTTTACAAAGTATCCGCATAGGCGGAGAAAACAAACCGTTGGAGGAAGTCATTCAAAGATTTAAACAATTGACGGACAAGCATATTGCCTATGTTCTGGAATGCCTGAATAAAAATGCAAACAAGCCCAGAAACATAAGGGCATATCTGCTGACGTCTCTATTCAACGCTCCGTCAACAATGGACTGCTATTATGCTCGTGACGCTGATCAGGCTGAAACCAAACAGTATTCTTTCGACATAGAAGAAATAAAATCCCTTGCAAATTCTTTTTCCGGACTGTAATTTGATATAAATCCAAATGAATTTTCATAACTAGCTATAAAATCGCCGTAGAGGGCACCAGCAAGCCTCAGAATCAACGAAAGGAGTTTTTTCACAAAATTACACCCTAAATTTTAAAGCGTCTAAAAACCGCCTTAAAATTACTCTCAGGGCATGCGCTTGATTTTCATTTCCACTCCGTATTTAATCGCAGAGCCGTCTGCAAGGCTCTGTAATGCGCAAATCCAGTGAAGGGAGTGATGCTATATGCACGATTTCAAACGGGCTGTAAATCGCCCGCAAATGCGTATTAACGGCATGTGCCGAAAAGAAAGGAAATGAAAATGAAACAAAAATTCTGTAAAAAGCTTCTGCTGATAGTAACAGCTGTAATGATGCTTTGTTCGGCATTGCCGTTACAGACGTTCACTCAGGTTTCAGCCGCTTCGGATTATGAAATTGTAACTTTGCCTGCGCCTGACGGATACGGTCAGAAAAGCAGAACCCAGATATCCAAAAACGGTAAAATCGCTGGCGGACTGTGGTATATCATCGCACATAACGGAGATATAGCATATTGTCTAGAACCGGGCAAGCCAATAAATTCGTTCAAGTACAAGGAAGGAACGATTTCTCTGACAAACGATCAAAAAAATTTGCTAGGACAAATATTCTTGTACGCCTACGCAAAAAAACCATCAAACCTTTACAGCTATTCGGAATATCTTCCGCAATATATAGCAACACAGTTATTGGTGTGGGAGGTTATTGCAGGTCAGAGAGACGCACAATTTAACCGGATTTCCAACGGCTATACGCCTGTAAAGGACGTTTTAAACAATTTTAAAAATGCCGAAGTATGCAAACAGGTCAAGAGTTTTTACGAAGCCTATGAAAAAAATATCAAGGCTGACGGTAAAAAGATCTCGTTTGGGTATAAATTGGAAGCAGATGCGAAATTCAAATCATTCTCCGCTGGCAGCGACGGAACATACACATTCACAGACAAAAACGGTCAGCTGAATAATTTCGATGTTACAGTCAAGGACGGTTCAGTCGTTTCAAAATCAGCAACTCAGCTGAAAATCAAGGCTGAAGCCAATAAAACAGCATTGATAACTATGAAGCAAAACAATGTCAACGCTTCCGGCGAACGCTGCGGAATGCTCGTACTGACAAACGGCTCAAACAATCAGACTATTACCAAGCTTCAGGCTGATCCCCGTCCGTATTACGCAGCTGTAAAGGGTGTAGAAAACGGCAGCCTGTGGATAAAGAAAAGTTCTCCAGACGATAACAAGGTGGAAGGAATTACATTCCATATTACCGGTAACGGAATCGACGGAGACTACACCACAGGCAAAGACGGATATATCAGAATACCCGGTCTTAAGCCCGGCACATACAAGGTTTCGGAGAAAACCTCAAGTATTTACACAAATGTCCGTGATAAGACAGTAATAGTTGAGGCGGGAAAAACGGCGTATGTATTGTTCGTAAACACACTGAAAAAAGGTCATCTTGTTGTAACAAAATATACCGAGGATAAAGCTGAAGCCAATTTCACATTCGGTCTTTACTCAACAACTTCTGACGGTAAGGTATATGATACTTTTGACGATAAAATAACCACCTACATACAAGGCTCAGGTTACGGAATAGCTTCATGGACTGAATTGCCGTTCTGGACCGAAGACGGAAAAGAATTAATATACGTTCTTACAGAAAAAAATGCACCTGACAGGTATGTGACTTTAGGTGAATTCGAAGGTTCTTTGTTATCTTCAGCTGATGACAACGGACTTATGATTCATTTGGACGTGGAAAATAAATTGAAACGTTCAAGCGTTCTTATTGTCAAAAAGGATTCGGAATCCGGAGACAATATTCCACTTCCCGGAACAGAATTTCAGATACTTGATTCAAACGGAAATAAAGTAATTTTAACCGATGATGACGGTAATGAAACTGATACATTCGTGACCGATGAATCGGGACAGATTTTACTGCCCGAACCTCTGGTTTACGGTACGTATCAGTTGATAGAAACCAAAGCTCCGGACGGCTATGCTTTAGACAAAACCCCGATTGATTTTGCCATCACCGAGGACGGCGCTACCGTTCAGGTTGAGAAAATGAATACTCCGCAAAAAGGAACTATTACGATTTCAAAAATCGGAGATGTTTTTTCATCTGTTGAAAGCGAAGAAAATTCTTCTGCTGAAAGTGAAAAAAATAAAAAAATCTACTCTCCTGTCTTTGAAGAAAATTCTTTGAAGGGCGCAAAATTTGATATTATTGCCGCTGAGGATATTTACACTCCGGACGGTAATTTAAAAGTCGAAAAAGATACGGTTGTGGACACAATCACAACAGGCTCTGACGGTACGGCAACCTCAAAGAAACTGTATCTCGGAACATACCGAGTTGTTGAAATCGAAGCTCCGGAGGGATACGTCCTTGAGAACGGCGAAACCCTTGTCACTCTCGAATACGAAGGACAGGAAATAGCCGTAACCAACACAGGTACGTCCTTTAAGAACAATTACCAGCAGGTAAATATTACTCTGGAAAAGTATCTTGAATCCTCTGAGAAATACGGTATTAACGGTGAAGATTATGCACAGTACGTAAAATTCGGACTGTACGCTGCTGAAGAAATCACAGCTGCCGACGGTACGGTCATTCCCGAAAACGGACTGATTGAAACTATCGGTCTGACTGAGGATATGAAAGCGCAGTTTAACAAAAAACTGCCGTTGGGAAGTTATTATGTTCAGGAAATTTCCACAGATGAGCATTACATTCTCGACGATACAAAATATCCCGTAAATTTTGAATATTTAGGTCAGGATACGGCTGTTTCAGAAATTAAAATCAATGACGGAAAAGTTATTGATAATACTTTCAAAACAGGGCGTGTTGAAGGTCTGAAAGTTGACGCCGATGATAAGTCAAAATTATCGGGCGCAGTAATCGGTCTTTTCAATGCGGACGAAACTGATTTTTCAGAAGAAAATGCAATCGAAACTGTCGTTTCAGACGATGACGGTTCATTTAATTTTGAAGAAATCATTTTCGGAAATTATCTTGTCAAAGAGATCGAATCTCCGACAGGATATGTGCTTTCAGATGAGACGTTTCCCGTTGTTATTTCCGAAGATGGTGACGTAATTGAAATCACCATCAAAAATGAAAAAATCCGTGGAAGCGTTCAGGTCAAAAAATATGATTTAACAAATAAATCTAAGGCTCTGAACGGGGCAGTTTTTGAAATTTTCGCCGATAAAAACGGCAACGAAAAATTTGAAAATGATACCGATAAATCTTACGGATTTTTGAATGAAACTGGCAGCGGAATTTATCAGCTTGACGGTGTGGAATACGGCGGATATTTCTTAAAAGAAACCGTTGCTCCGGCAGGCTATGTTATCGATGAAAATTATTACTACTTTGAGATTCGTGAAAACGGAGAAATTGTAAATGTAAGTAATGATAAATCATCGGATAAATTCTTTAACGATGTTATCAGAGGAAATGTAAACGGTCTTAAAATCAATGCAGATGATAAGACTGAATTACAGGGTGCAGTAATCGGTCTTTTCAATGCGGACGAAACTGATTTTTCAGAAGAAAATGCAATCGAAACTGTAACGTCAGATAAAGACGGAAGTTTCAAATTTACCGATATTGTTTACGGTAAATATAAGGTTGCTGAAATCGAAGCGCCGGAGGGATTCGTACTGTCTGAAAATGTTTACGACGTCAACATCAACGTTAACGGAGTGACCATTGAGATTACGATCCGAAACAAGCCCATTAAGGGTAATGTTCTGATCGCAAAATATGACAGCGGAAATCCTCCTCAGATTCTGAACGGAGCGGTATTTGCGGTTTACAGGGACGTCAACGGCGATAAGAAATTTACTAACGGTACTGATGAACTGTTAGGTAATATGACCGAATCCTCTGCGGGAATTCATGAGTATAAAGATTTACTGTACGGCGATTATCTCACCAGAGAAATCAAAGCGCCGGAAGGATACACTGTCGACAGAAACTATTATGCCTTTTCTATTAAGAAAGACGGTGAAACAGTCAAAGTCGGCAACAATGCGGACGGTAACTTTTACAATAAGGATATAAAGGGAAATATAGAAGGCGTTAAGGTCGGAGAATCCGACGAACCTTTAAGCGGCGCAGTTATCGGACTGTTCTCCGACGGCGAATCCGAATTCACTGCTGAAAACGCTCTTGCAGCGGTTACCACTGAAAAAGACGGCAAATTTATTTTCAAGGACATAGTATACGGAAAATATATTGTTGCCGAAATTGAATCGCCGGAGGGATATATTCTTACAGAAAAAACCTTCCCTGTTTCCGTCAGCACAGATAATGAAGTAATTACTGTCAAAATCAGTAATGAAAAAATCAAAGGCAATATTGAAGGTATTAAGGTCGGAGAATCCGATGAACCTTTAAACGGAGCAGTTATCGGTCTTTTCGCCGACGGCGAATCTGATTTAACCAACAGAAACGCTCTGGGTACTGTAACTACTGACGAAAACGGTAAATTTGTTTTTGAAAATGTAGAATACGGCAAATATATAATTGCTGAAATACAGCCTCCTGAAGGATATATTCTGACTAACCAGATCTATCCTGTGGAAATCAGTCAGAATACTCAAATCAGTATTACTATTGTAAACGTTAAAATCAAAGGCATCGTTGAGATAGAAAAATACGATTCCCTTACTGATGAAAAGCTGTCCGGCGCTGAATTTACTGTGTTTACAGATACAAACGGCAACGGTAAATTTGACGCGGGCGAACAGTACGGAGTTCTGGAGGAAGTTGAAACAGGCTTGTACAGGCTTGAAAATATTCCGTACGGCAGTTATTTCTTAAAGGAAACCAAATCTCCTGACGGATACTATATTGATGATAATTATTATAACTTCAAAATTGAAAACAACGGAGAAGTTGTAAAAATCACAAACAATGATTTGTCAGATAAATTTGTAAATCAAAAAATAACTACCACTACGACTACTACGGTCACTACAACAACTACTTTTACATCCGGAACCGTTCCGTATGTGACATATAATAATCCTTCACCGCTGACAGGAAGCAAAAAGATTCCAGCCGCTGTTTTCATTACAGGTCTGACTGCTTTCGGAGGCATGCTGCTTTTCAAACACAAAAAGCAGAATAAAAAATAAGTTGATACTATAATTAACTTTCTTTCATCATAATTATTCCTCATATATAACTATTTTTCCTTTAAAGAGCGCTTCCCGTCTTTCGGGAAGCAGACTCTTTATTTATTAAAGATCAGAGGTGATCGAATGCAAAATGAAGAAGTATCCAGACAAATATATTCAGTTGTCTGCAATACCGCAAAACAAGGTTTGCAGATGGCATTGAATTATTTTATGAATAAAAGTATTTACGGTAAAATTACTCAAAACGGACAAAAACCCGAACTTCCCCATGGCGAACAAAGCCTGCAATCTCTGTATCAGCATGGTCAGCCTATGCTTAGTATTGTTGTTAATGGAGACGAAAAGCTTCACGAATTCCGAAAAACAGCTTCAAAATATAACTTGGATTTTGCAATTCAGCATGATCCGGAAACAAAGAAACATACTGTATATTTCAAATCCCGTGACAACAGCGTTATAGATAAAATCCTAACAAAATACGGCGAACAAAGCTTAGAGGATTTACAGTTCCAAAAGCAGCCGCTTAGCAGCGTGGATATCAGCGGCGATTCATCTCTGAGAAATTTCAGGGATATTGCAGCACGGTATAACGTTGATTTTGCAGTAAAACAAAATCCTAAAAGCAAACAGTATGTTATTTTTTTTAAAGCAAGAGACAGCGAAGTTATGGAACGAGTGTTTAGGGAATATAAAGAACATGATTTAAAGGCTAAGGATTCAGTTTTAGAGAAATTGGCGGGTAATCAGGAAAAAGTTAAGGAAATGGCAAAGGAAGCTGAGAAAACTATAGAAAACGGTGTTAAAAAGGGAATGGAAAAAGTAAATGAAAACATTGAAAGAACACTTTAACAGTTTCCTGCAAAAGAAATATATAATTCCTCTGGTAATATCAGTTATTTCCTTTGTTGTAATGAACAAAACGTGTTGGTGTTATCATAATCTTTCGGGGGACGCTTTTACAAAAATTTACATAATTGCTGAAAATCCTCTGCAAATTTTCGGACTTCCGCTGATAAGCCTTGACAGCAACGATCTTCTTTTCCCCTTCCTTATAGCCTGCATGATATATATTCTCATTGTAACCCGAACTCAAAGGCAAATGAGAACCGGAGAAGAATACGGTTCTTCAAAATGGGCGGACAAAAATGAAATAAGGAAATTTATGGACCCAAATCCATGGAAAAATGTTATTTTAACTGCAACAGAAGGTCTTACCTTGAAGGATTGGCGGATAATTCCTTTTAACGGCAGAAATAAAAATATTCTCATTGTAGGCGGTCCGGGAACAGGAAAAACAAGATTTTTTGTAATTCCAAACCTTATGCAGCTGAACAGTTCATATGTTATAACCGATCCGAAAGGAACGATTTTACCCGATGTAGGCACATTACTTTATAAAAAGGGAAAGTACGTTATAAAAATACTGAATCTCAAGGATTTCAGCAAATCTTTGCATTATAATCCCCTTGCGTACGTAAAAACGGAATTGGATATTCTGAAATTTTCCAATATGCTCATCGAAGCAACAAAAGCTCCGGACGAAAAACAGGACTTTTGGGTAAAGGCAGAACGACTGCTTTATCAGGCGGTTTTAGGACTTATAATCTTTGAAGCTCCTCCGGAAGAGCGTACCATGAATACCCTTGTAGAGATCATTGACGCTTCTAAGACACGTGAGGACGAAGGATATATGAATGCAGTTGATATGCTGTTTGATGATCTGGCAGAAAGGAATCCGAATCATTTTGCAGTAAGACAGTACAGGAAGTATAAGCTTGCAGCCGGAAAATCTGCTAAATCAGTATTGCTG
>ENA-OPAV01001228-OPAV01001228.1-human-gut-metagenome-genome-assembly--contig:-NODE-1228-length-17894-cov-8.656875_pt1 | contig 17894 bp, 14 predicted proteins | sample MGYA00241056_ERZ501428 | MGnify/ENA primary metagenome ERZ501428 (study PRJEB25962, sample SAMEA2042621) | human gut metagenome | biome: human gut; feature: human-associated habitat; material: faeces... | reverse complement strand
ATTATGATTTTGCCCCTAATCAGGTTTCTGATTAGGGGCTTTTTGGACAGACTGAGCCGCATAGTTTTTCTATGCGGCTGAAATTAGTTGTTGAGGAATTTTTCAATCTTGTAGCGCTTGTAAGCAGCTTCGTTTAACTCAATGTTCTGTGTTTCTGTCCAGGAATCAACAGTCTGATCGAACTCATCATCCTTAAGCTCGTGGCGAACAACACTTTCGTTGTCGCTGTAGTAATTTTCGTCAGCGTAAAGGTCAAGAACCGTTACAACATAGTAAACTTCGTCTTCTTCAACGAGGAAAACATCGCCGACTTTTGACTCAAAAGCCTTTGTTACGACAGCTTCGGACGGGGAAGTTCCGTCTTTGGAAATAACCGTTTCATTGTCGGTGTAGCTGCTTTCGGTTTCCTCGGTATCTGCTGATTCATCAGCAGCTCCATCATCGGTGCTTTCGGCAGCATCGGCAGTGAGCTTATCATAATAGTCGCTGTATTCCTTGCTTACAGCCGCAAAATCCTCGCCGCCCTTGATGCGTTTGATGTAATCTTCAGCCATTTTCTTTATTTCGTCCTTGCCCTCGGACTTGAGAAGATTGCCTTCGCCGTCCTTAAGCTCCATTTTGATGTAGTTGATGCGCTTGTTGTTTTCATCAAGGTAAGCTCTGATGTCAGCTTCGGAGATCTCGTCCTGACCGCCCTCGGCATAGTAATAATCGAAGATCTTGTTCTTCTTGGTCGAGTTGAGCATTATGAGAAGCTGCGAATTTTCGCTTATACCTGCATCTTCGTAATTTGAACCGTAGTATTCCCAGATCGAATCAAGGTAAACCTTAGTCTTTTCCTTTTCATTGTCCTCGAAAGAAAGTCCCAGCTCGTCAAACTTGTTTTCAACAGCAACGAATTCCTGCATGCTCTTTGTAGCTTCATCGTTGATCCAGTCGCGAACAGGCTTGTCCTCGATGACCTTGTCGGTGAAAGCGGTCGTTGTTGTAGCCTCTGTTTCGGAAGCTGTGGTTTCGGCAGCCTCGGTTGAAGCTGTTGTTTCTTCGCTCTCGTCTGTCGGCTCTGTGTAGTAAGCCGCATCGTAGTAAGAGTTCATCTGCATTGCGATGAAAACGCCTGCAGGAACTTTGTAGCCGTCTATAACAGCGGCATAAGTAGTGTCAGGACCTGCGATATTGTTTCCGCAGGCACCAAGTGATAAAGCCATAGCCGAGCAAAGCGCAACGGCGGACATTTTCTTGAAGTTAGCCATAAATATCATAAACCTCCAATTAATGATTCAACTAAATACATTATATTATACCATATAAAAAGCGGTTTGTCCAGTGCTTTTGCTTAATTTTCAAAAAAGAAAACATCGGCAGGCGTTCCGTCCTCATAATCTGCCCTGCGGTCGGGATAAGCTCTGATAAGCTCAAAATTTCCTCCCGTCAGCTCGTCTATGACCTTGTTCCAAAAGTAAACCGATGCAAGATTGTGAGGGTGACGTTTCAGCTGCCATTTTCCGTGATGCCTGTCCAGAACCTGACGAAAAGCCTCACGTCCGATACCGTTTCTGCGGTATTTGTACAGTATAAAGAATTCGGAAAGGCAAAAGTCAGTTTTCCTGCCCTCGACCTCGGGATAATCATTTACAAGAACAAACCCTGCAAGCTTTCCGTCAACCTTGATAAAATACGGAAAACGGTTTTCTTCCGTGAAATAACAGTCAAGGTATTCGTAGCCGAATAAGCCGTCCTCACCGATATCCGTCTTTTCCCACTGTGAAAATTCATAAAGATATTTTTCTGTAAGATTACTTAAAATGTCTTTTCTGTCAGCCGTGACTTTTACAAGTTCAACCATTTTTATCCCTCCGAGTACATTATAATATAGTATATCGCAAAAGTCAAGAAAAGGAATTTTTTAATCAACTATTTACTTATTTTGAAGTTTATGTTATAATTGATTCAGCATTAATTTTGTCATCAGGGGAGAGTGATAAACGTGGGTGTAGTTTTCTTTATAACAACTGTGGTCTTTTTAGCACTGTTTCTTGGAGCAAGAGCGGATATTTCCAAGCTCCGAAGAGAGAATGAACGGCTTAAAATCAAACTGAATGAAAAACTGAACAGTCAACCGCAGAAAACAGATCTGAAAACTGACAACGAAACTGTAAAGTCTGAAACCTTTGCAGATAATAATGAGCAGACGAAAAGCACAGATTCACCGTATAATACGTCATATATGCATCAAAAACAGCCTGTAATGTCTGTAAGCTTTACAGCCAATGATGCCGAACCACCGCGAAATACTCCTCCGAAACCTCAAACTTACGAAACGAACAATGTTGTGGATACGCCGGAAAGCGGAAATAGTGCGGCAACGGCTGTACGGCAGGAGAAACATCGTGTAAGCTCAATAAATGTCCTGCTTATAATCGGTTCGCTTCTTATAATTCTTGCAGGCTTTATATTTGCAACTACGACCTGGGCAACGCTCGGAAATATTGTCAAAGCAGTGATCATTCTGTCATTTTCAGCGGTTCTTTTTGCCGCTTCATCGGCAGCGGAAAGAAAATTCGACCTGCCGAAAACGGGTAAGGTTTTCTATACACTCGGCTGTGCATTTTTGCCGATAACAGTCTTTGCGATTGCCTATTTTAAAATTTTCGGCGAATGGTTCTCTATCAGCGGAAACGGCTCGGGAACTGTTTTGGCAGCTGCCGCCGCACTGACCGCCGCAGTCTGCTTCAAGGGCAGCATTGACTATAAAAATAAGAACTTTGCTTGGGTATCACTTGGGAGCATTTCGATAATGGTGGTGGGAACGGCGTACCAGATATTTGACAGTCCAGATCATATTGAGCTTGCATATGCCGTTTATTCGCTTGTTGTGATATTCGTAAGCCGTCTTATTCAAAAGAAAGCTGTAAAGTCAGATGCCTTTGCATATATAATTGATGTCCTGCCGTCATTTGAACTCGGCAATACCGCAATGTTGAGCATTGCATCGCTTACAGTTCCTGCCGCATGGCTCGGACACAGTGTTATCGTGACCATCTCCTGCGGACTTTTTGCCGCCGCATATCTTTTCAGCGGATTCTCGAAGAAAAACGGCTTTGCAGGTGCGATACCGTTCCTGATATTTGTCAGCATTGCATCGTTTTACGGCTTCTCACCCGAAAACTTTTCCGAGGGTACTTATGTTGTTTCGGCAATTGCAACGGTTACTGCGGTTCTTTCGGTTCTGAAAGTTCTTCCCGAAAAGCTTGGTTTTGCTCTGAAAATTCTGTCAGATATCTGTATTGCAGTATCAGCATTTGCACTCGCTGTCGCCGCAATTTCCTCGGAAATAACGCTCGCATCGGTTATCGTAATGACAATTCTGACAGCGGAAATTCTCGTCCTCGGTCTGTTCCGAAGAAACGGATCGTCAGGTAAGATAATGTTCGTTCTGTTTTCATTTGCACTTTCGGTTACTGTCCTATCGGCGGTCAGCTTGATAACATCGTCCAACAGCGCATTTGCAATAGCTTCATCGGGTGTGCTTCTCGCAGTTTCGATAGGCTATGCAGTCACAGACTTTATTCTTGCGAAGAAAGGCAAGAGCTTTATCATTCGCTCGGCTTTTACGGATGTAATGTTTGCGGCCTTTACAGCTGTGATCCTTATTTCACAGTTCGGAGAAATTAAAATTTCGACTGTGCTGATACTTTTTACAGCTTTGACACAGCTTATTTATGTTGTTTTTCCAAAAAAAGATTGGGAAAAACTTGTCTTTTCGCTTACGGCGATGCTTTCACTGGGAGTTTTTGCTTCTAACGGGAAGTTCTTTGATGAAACTATAGTTTATACAGTGGTTTCCGCCGTTCTTGCAGGAATAACTGTCGCTGTTATATGTATAAGAAAAGACAGAGCAATAGAGATCGGCACGTTTTCTGGCTTTATTGTTGTAACCTCTGTTCTGATGCTGATCTCCTCTGTGAAAATTTTCTCAACTCCCGATCCCGTATGGCAGTTCTGGCTCATTCTTGCGATCGTCTGCACTGTGAAAGGCTGTATCAGCAAGCATAAAATTCCGCTCTCGGCAGCAATTATTCTTTTCTGCCTTTCATTCGGCGGCTTTGCTTATGAAGTTCTTGGTTTCGGTACAGATGCCGAACTTATCACAGCAGGAGGTTTTGCATCGGTTCTTTTTGCGGCACTTCTCTTTGCTCCTCACAGTGAATTGATAAATTATTGCCGAAAGTTCACGTTCCTTTGCCTTGATTTTATATCGTTCGTTCTGCTTTGCACGATTTCCCCGATGAACGAAGTGAGCGCACTTGCCGTCGCAGGCACGGTAATTGTATTTGCAATGACTGTCACGAGCGGCATTATGACATTCGGTTCAGCGCTTCTTATCCCACCGCTTGCGGCGGCATATTTTGCCATGGCAGGTCAGATGCATAATGTCTTTGCCGATAATGCGAACGCTGCAGTCGGTGCATCTATAGCGGCAATGACGGCTCTGTCGATCGGCGCAAGCTTCTTATTATACAGAAAAAGCGTTTTTGAAAGATCACGCAGGGATTGTGACGGCTTTGCATTTTCAAGGCTCATCGGCCTTGCGGCGTATTTTTCGTATGTGTACGGCGAAATATCAGAGTGGTTCGGTCTGCTTCTCGCGGGTGCGGTTATCGTTTCATTCCTGCGAAAAGAAAATAAGCCGCTTTCAAACCGAATCATAGCATCTGTTGCGATGCTTGTTCCCGTTATTGCATGGCAGACACAGCCGTTCCTGAAATTTCCCGAGAACTATGCACTCGAGATAAACATCGCCCCGATACTGCTTTATCTTGCGGCGATCCGTCTGCTCAAATGGGATAAAAAGCATATCGATATCCTCACATTTGTTACATATATAATAGTATATGCGATACTTTTCTTCCACGCCCTCAACGGCACGACAGGCAACGCTCTCATAGTTATGATAAGTGCGTTTGTGATACTCGCAGTTTCGTTCCTCGTAAGGATGAAGCGCTGGTTCGTACTCAGTGCGGCGGTTATCGTGACTTCGGCGATATTTATGAGCATTAAACAGTGGGGAAGTCCTGCCTGGTGGGTGTATCTTCTTGCGGCAGGAATTATCCTTATCACAGTTGGTGCTGTTAATGAGCAGAAGAAAAAGTCCGCTGACGGCGGTGCTGCAGGGAAGATAACACGTTTTATGTCCGAATGGACTTGGTAAATTTCAGCGCAGTTCAAAAAGGTGTGAACTGCGCATTTTCTTTGTGTAAAAGCTGAAAACTTTACAGATACTTGCACTTAAAAAATAAAGTATAAAAATCAGTTTGTTAAAAATGCATAAGAAAATGAGAAATAATTTTATATTATGGATTCAAAAATCCTATTGATATTAAACGTTTAATATGGTAAAATTGTATCAATGATATGCTTTGGGAAAAGTGTATCAATAAAAATTTAAGTGAGGTTAGTTGAATGAAATACGGTTTCTACGATGACAAGAACAAAGAATATGTCATTAACTCTCCAAAAACTCCTTATCCTTGGATAAACTACCTTGGAACTCAGGACTTTTTCGGACTTATTTCCAATACCGCAGGCGGTTATGATTTCTATAAGGACGCTCGTCTTGCAAGAATCACACGTTACCGCTACAACAACGTTCCCGCAGATGCAGGCGGACGTTATTTCTACATCAACGACAACGGTACTGTCTGGAACCCCGGCTGGGCTCCTGTAAAGACAGACCTTGATTCATACGAGTGCCGCCACGGTATGGGCTATACAAAGATCACGGGCAAGAAGAACGGACTTTCCGCTGAAGTTACTTTCTTCGTTCCTCAGAATTTCACGGGCGAAGTCCAGAAGCTCGTTCTCAAAAACGAAAGCGGCGCAGCTAAGTCCTTCAAGCTTTTCTCATTCATCGAATGGTGCCTTTGGGACGCAAACGACGACAGCACAAATTTCCAGCGTAACTTCAACACAGGCGAAGTTGAACTCGAAAAGAACGGCGCTGTCATCTACCACAAGACAGAATATAAGGAAAGAAGAAACCACTTCGCTTTCTATGCTGTAAATGACACTGTTGACGGCTTCGATACCGACCGTGAAACATTTATGGGAAGCATCTACAACGATTTTCACAATCCTCAGACTGTTCTCGACGGCGCTCCCAAGAACTCCGTTGCTGACGGCTGGTCACCTGTTGCTTCGCATTATAAGGAGATCACTCTCGCAGCAGGCGAGGAAAAGACACTTGTTTTCATTCTCGGCTATGTTGAGAATCCTTATGACAAGAAGTTCAACGCTGACGGCACAATGAATAAGTCCAAGGCTTATGAAATGATGGCTAAGTTCGATACAGCAGAAAAGGTTGACGCTGCATTCGCAGAACTTGCTAAGACTTGGGAAGACCTCCTTGCTAAGTACAACCTCAGATCGCCTGATGAAAAGCTCAACAGACAGGTCAACATCTGGAACCAGTACCAGTGTATGGTAACATTCAACCTCTCACGTTCCGCATCTTACTTTGAGAGCGGCATCGGCAGAGGTATGGGCTTCCGTGACTCCAACCAGGATCTTCTTGGCTTCGTTCACCAGATCCCTGAACGTGCAAGAGAGAGAATACTCGATATCGCAGCTACACAGCTCGAAGACGGCGGCAACTACCACCAGTATCAGCCTCTTACAAAGAAGGGCAACGATGCCGCAGGTACAAACTTCAATGATGACCCGCTTTGGATGATCCTCTCCACAGCAGCTTATATCAAGGAAACAGGCGACCTCGGTATCCTCGATGAAATGGTTGACTACAAGAACGATCCTGCTCTTGCACAGCCGCTTCTCGACCACCTCAAGAGATCGTTCTACCACGTTGTAAACAATAAGGGACCTCACGGACTTCCTCTTATCGGACGTGCTGACTGGAACGACTGCCTCAACCTCAACTGCTTCTCCAGAGTTCCCGGTGAAAGCTTCCAGAACACGGCTTCCAACATCGCTAAGGAAGTTAACCCCGAAACGGGCGAGCCTCTCAACGAGCAGACAGCTGAATCCGTAATGATCGCAGGTATGTTTACATATATCGGACCCGAGTATGAAAAGCTCTGCCGCCTTAAGGGTCAGACCGAAGAAGCTGACAAGGCAAAGGCAGAGATCGAAAAGATGAAGCAGGCTATCATCGACTTCGGCTGGGACGGCGACTGGTTCCTCCGTGCTTACGATGCATACGGCAAGAAGGTTGGCTCACACGAGAATGACGAGGGCAAGATCTTCATCGAACCTCAGGGCTTCTGCGTAATGTCCGACATCGGCGGCAAGGAATTCACCGAAAAGACAATGGACAGCATCGACAAGTACCTCGGCACAAAGCACGGTCTTGTTCTTAACAACCCTGCATTCACAAAGTATGTTGTTGAATACGGCGAGATCTCCACATATCCGGGCGGATATAAGGAAAATGCAGGTATCTTCTGCCATAACAATGCTTGGATCATGTGCGCTGCTGCTTATGCAGGCATGGGCGACAGAGCATTCGATTACTATACAAGAATTGCTCCTGCATATCAGGAGGACGAGCAGCTCCACAGAACCGAACCATACGTTTATGCACAGATGGTTGCAGGTAAGGACGCTAAGCGTTTCGGCGAAGCGAAGAACAGCTGGCTCACAGGTACAGCGGCTTGGAACTTCGTTGCGATTTCGCAGTATATCCTCGGAATCATCCCTGACTACAGCGGATTGAAGATCGATCCTTCCATTCCTAAGGCTTGGGACGGCTATGAAGTTTCCAGAAGCTTCAGAAATGCTGTTTACAACGTAAAGGTTGAGAACCCAAACCACGTTTCAAAGGGTATCAAGTCTATCACCGTTGATGGCAAGGCTATCGAAGGCAATATCCTCCCTGTATTCACAGACGGCACACACGAAGTTGTCGCTGTAATGGGCTAAACTTAAAAAAATCAGCGTCGGGCAGAAATGTCTGACGCTTTTTTATATATAATTGTTTCGGAAGCAAATTTTGTTGCAGAAAATAAAATTCTTTGCTGTAAAATTATTTACTTTTCGACAAAATATGGTATAATTAACTTATAGAAAATTTTCAGACTATTTTATTTGAAAGGAAGCGAATGTATGAATTTTCTTTTGAACCACACAGGCGTACTTTTGGGGATAATTATTGCAATCGTTGTGATAATTATTCTGGCTTCGGGTTATGTCAAAGCGCCGCCCGACAAGGCTTACATCATTTCGGGTATCGGCAAGAAAGCAAGGGTCGTTATCGGAAAGGCTTCGGTGAAGATACCGTTTTTAGAGCGTCTTGATAAGCTTGACCTCAGCCTTATGTCCGTTGATGTAAAAACAGCCTCCGCCGTACCGACCGCTGACTATATCAACATTATGGTCGATGCTGCCGTAAACGTGAAGGTCGCACTTGACCCGGATGGACTCAGCCTTGCACAGCAGAACTTCCTTAACAAGGATAAGGTTTATATCGTTGGTGTTGCAAGAGAAGTTCTCGAGGGTAATATGCGTGAGATCGTCGGAACTATGGAGCTTCGTGATATGGTTTCCAACCGTCAGAAGTTTGCCGACAAGGTTAAGGAAAACGCTGCGCCCGATCTTGCGAAAATGGGTCTTGACGTTGTTTCGTTCAATGTTCAGAACTTCACCGACTCGCAGGGAGTTATCGACAACCTCGGTATCGATAATATTTCCAAGATACAAAAGGACGCTTCGATCGCCCGTGCGGTCGCTGACAGAGATGTAGCTGTTGCGAGAGCAAACGCTGAAAAAGAAGCCAACGATGCAAAGGTCGCTGCAAACCTTGAGATCGCAACAAAGCAGAATGACCTTGCCATCAAGCAGGCGGAACTCAAAAAAGCTTCCGATATCAAGAAAGCCGAAGCCGATGCAGCTTATACTATCCAGCAGGAGGAACAGCGTAAGCAGATCGAAATTACGACCGCTAATGCTAATATCGCCCGTCAGGAAAAGGAAGTTGAGCTTGAAACGCAGAAGATCGCTATTCAGGAACGCCGTCTTGATGCAGAGGTAAGAAAGCAGGCGGAAGCTAAGAAGTTTGAACAGCAGCAGCGAGCTGATGCCGACCTCTACACCCGTCAGAAAGAGGCAGAAGCTAAGAAGTATGAGGATGTTCAGAACGCCGAAGCCGAGCTTGCAGTCAAGCAGAAAGAAGCCGAAGCTATGTATTACCTCGCCGAGCAGTCTGCAAAGGCTACAAAAGCACAGGCTGACGCTTCGAGATATTCCGCAGAGCAGTCTGCCGAGGGTATCAGAGCCAAAGGTTACGCCGAAGCCGAGGCTGTCAGAGCAAAGGCACTCGCCGAAGCAGAGGGTCTTGACAAGAAAGCCGAAGCTATGCAGAAAATGCAGGAAGCTGCTATCCTGCAGATGTATTTTGAGAAGCTCCCCGACATTGCAAAAGCTGTTGCAGAGCCTCTTGCAAATATCGATTCCATCACAATGTACGGCGAGGGAAATACCTCAAAGCTTGTGAGCGACATTACAGCATCGACAAATCAAATATCGAACGGCTTGCTTGATGGAATGGGCATTTCACTCAAAGACCTTATGAACAGTCTGCTTGCGGGCAGAGCTATCGGCGCAGGTATTGGCGCATCTATGCCGCCTGTTCAGACGGCTGATACAGTTGATGAACCTGCTGCTAAGGTCAAAAGCGAACCTGCAAAAGAATCTCCGAAAGAACCCGTAACTACGGCTGAATAATTACATAAAAGCCGCTCCGCAATTCGTATAAAAAGTGAATTGCGGAGCGGCTTTATATTGTAAAGTTATAAAAAAGTAAAAACGTATTGATCGGCATTTCATTGAAATCGGAATTTTTTAAATTGCTGCTTTGATCAAATTTTTTCAGAATGTGTTTCTTTGCTGAGCAAATCACGGTAAAAATCGTATGTGTACCATGTCGCATCATAAATCATTTCATCGGTTTTGTAACTAAATTTGTAACCGTAATCCTTCCAGTACTCATAATCGAGGAAATCACTTTGGTTTTTTTCAAATTCTGCCTTGCGTTCAAGGATAGTTTTCTTGGTATCTGAATTGTAAACAGTTTCAAATGAATAAGCTTTACGCTTTATTTTTATCCTTTTTTTATTAACGTCCACAGTAAATTTATATGTGTAATCTGTTTTAACGTCGTCAATGCAGTAATTTAGTGTTACATCGGCTTCGTTTCCCGAATGTCCGATAATTGATAAAGCATAATCGGAAAGGTCAAAATTTTTATCGTATTTTTTTATGCTTTTAAATGTGCTGTTAAGATTTTTCATGTTGTCCATGCAGGTGATACGACCATTATTAATGATAGTTCCGGCGGCGTTGGAGCAGAACTGACCGTTACGGATATGGAGCTTTCCGTTTTTTCCGATAATGATCGTGCCGCAATTTTGAAGAGTTCCGCCGTTGATGATCACCGTACCGTTTTCGATCTCCAGTGTTCCGCCGCGCTCAATAAATAAAGTTCCTTTTAACTCTGCTTCAACGCCATTCTTTATCACAAGTCTGCCTTTGGAGTACATAAGTGGTCTGATCGTTATGTTCTGATCTTCTTTTAAAGTAAAATCTTTTTCGATATTTTCATCTTTCCATATTTCGGTATATTTATTCAGAATGTAATTACTGTCGGGCAAATAACCGAAATCATCAAATGGCAATGCAGGAAGATATGCCATAGCATCAATGTTTAAATTATTTAAAGATACAACTAATGCTACAAGCAATATAAATGCTTTAAAGAAATGCTTCATATTTACTCCACGATCACAGCTGTTGATATTTGACATAACATTGTTGTTACTTTTCGCTCGGGATATCATGCTCGGTTTTTGCAATTATTTTTTTATCGTCGATAACAAGAATGTCGTCGTTTACACGATTGTTTCGTGCAACACCCGTGAAAAAAGGTGAAGCGAATATTCTGTCCATATTTTTTCTGCCGCTTACCGGGGTAATCCTGTCAACAGCGAGAACTTTGTCCACAACTATAGCGACATTTCCTGCCGCAGAGTTGAATGTGACCATAGTTTCACGGAAAAACGTCTTGTAACGGCGCTTTGATTCGTCAATGATGTTGACTATTTCGGGGACATATTCGTCAAAGACCATATTCATAAGCTCCGTGAGCTTGCGGGTCTTGTCGGGTGAATCGGGACGCTTGCGTATCTCTGCGATCTTTTCGGCGGTGTGATGAAGTTCCTCGTGCGGCTTCTCAATCTTGTGGAGGGAAAAGTCGGCATTATGAGGGTTTTTCTTGAATTTGTCATACCATTTGCCGAATTCGCATTTGTGAGGGTCGGTTGTGAGCGTAAAATCGACATCAGCTTCAACGCAGCGTTTTAACTCATTTGCCCAGTTGAGATGATCCTGTTCACGGGCATCAAGCATGGCTGTGAAATCGGCACATTCCTTTTCAAGCGACTGATAACCGAATAAGCTTCTCATATCGATAACAGGGTAGACTTCACCGCGAATGTCAACGATGCCACGGTATTCAGCCGGCGCATCGGGAACAGGTGTTAAATTATCGGGCGGAACAAGTATTCCCGTAACAAATTCCGTGTTGATAGCGTATGTAAAACCATTGAGTGAAAAAATCAACCAGGGAAGGTCGTTGCTGAGAATTCCGTTATTGTCTTCCATTTCAGATTCCTCCGTAAAGATAATACTATATTTATTATAGCAAAAAAAGTTGCAGTTTGCAAATACTTTTTGAATAATTCACAATATATTAACATAATAGGCATCTAAAATATGTAAAATAAATCTTTACGATTGACTTTTGTAGAAAAATGGTGTAAAATATAATATAGTGTTATTCAGTAAGGGCAAAATTAAAAGTTTTTTAGGAAATTTCTGAAAAAAGCTTGACAAGCCTGCCTGAATCTGATATAATACTAATGTTATCCTTGCTCATACTAATTTAATGTGTGAGTAAATCCAAGAGGAGGTGTATTTATAATGGCAAAGTTAAACGAATCTTACGAGGCCATGGTAATCTACAGCTTGACAAACGGTGAGGACGCTGCTAAGGCTCTTATCGAAAAGTTCAAGGGTATGATTGAAGCTAACGGCACACTCGAAAGCGTTGACGAGTGGGGCAAGAAGAAGCTTGCTTACGAGATCGACGACCAGGCAGAGGGCTACTATGTTCTCTACACATTCAATGCAAAGCCTGAGTTCCCCGCAGAATTCGAGCGTGTACTCAAGATCACAGACGGCGTTATGCGTTGCCTCGTTACTGTAAAGTAATGAGCTTTTGAAAGGATAGGTTATTATGCTTAATAAAGTTATCCTCATGGGCAGACTTACTGCAGATCCCGAGCTTAGACAAACTCCTAACGGAGTCAGCACATGTCGCTTTACTGTTGCTGTTGACAGAAATTTTGTTCAGCAGGGTCAGGAAAGACAGGCTGATTTTATCACAGTAGTTGCATGGCGTCAGACAGCTGAATTCGTCAGCAGATATTTCACCAAGGGTAGAATGATCTGCGTTGAGGGAAACCTCAGAACGAGCAGCTACGATGACAGAAATCATCCCGATGTCAAGCACTATGTAACTGAAGTATATGCCGATCAGGTTTACTTCGCAGGTGATAAAAATCCTAATGCACAGCAGGGCGGTTATCAGAACCAGCAGTACAGCCAGCCACAGCAGTTTGCACCGCAGCAGAGCTATCAGCAGCCTGCACAGCCACAGCAGCCACAGAATAACCAGCAGGGTTTCTCTGTAGGCGACCTTAGTGATTTTGAAGAAGTGATCGGAAACAATGAATTGCCTTTCTAATCGCATCACTAATTTTTGATCATATTTTAAACAGGAGGTTATTATCATGGAGAAAGATAGAGAGAGATCTCCTCGCGGCGGCATGAAGAGAACCCGTAAAAAGGTTTGCATGTTCTGCGCTGACAGAGTAGAGAAGATCGATTATAAAGATATTCAGAGACTTAAGAAGTGCATGACTGAAAGATCCAAGATCCTTCCAAGACGTGTAACAGGTACTTGTGCATATCACCAGAGAGAGCTTACAAAGGCTATCAAGAGAGCAAGATACATCGCACTCGTTCCTTATGTTTCTGACTAATTTATGTTAAAAACAATTGATCCACTTCCGATTATTCGGAGGTGGATTTTTTGCTTTCAAAACATACAACAGGGGAGTGGCGTGTATCAATATTGAACGTATAATACTAAACACCAATAAAATACAGGAAAAAATCTGCGCCGAAATCCTATATATTCGAGATTGTCGGCTTGATTTTTTCCAAATTTTAAATGGTGTTTAGTATAAAACGTATAGACATATAAAAAGGCTGTACAGCGCTAAACTGTACAGCCTTTAAAATTACGAATCACGCATTAAGCATTACGCATTAATACATTCCGCCCATGCCTGCTGCAGGAGCCGGTGCAGGATTTTCTTCCTTGATGTCAGCAACAAGGCTCTCGGTTGTAAGAACCATAGCTGCAACGGAAGCTGCATTCTGGAGTGCAGAACGTGTAACCTTTGTCGGGTCAACAATGCCTGCAGGGATCATATCACCGTAGGTCTCGTTGTAAGCGTCAAAGCCGTAGCCAACCTTTTTGGAACGAACGATCTTGTCAAGAATTACGCTGCCCTCAAGACCTGCGTTTGCTGCAATCTGACGGATAGGTTCTTCAAGTGCCTTGAGAACGATAGAAGCACCTGTCTTTTCATCACCGCTGAGTGAGGAAACAAGCTTTGTTACAGCAGGCATTGCATTGATGAATGCTGTGCCGCCGCCTGCTACGATACCCTCTTCAACAGCAGCCTTTGTAGCGGAGAGAGCATCTTCGATACGAAGCTTCTTTTCTTTCATTTCGATCTCGGTTGCAGCGCCGACTCTGATAACAGCAACACCGCCGCTGAGTTTTGCAAGTCTCTCCTGAAGCTTTTCCTTGTCGAACTCGGAAGTTGTTGTTTCTATCTGTGCCTTTATCTGATTGATTCTTTCCTTGATGTCCTGCTTGTTGCCTGCACCGTCAACGATAACTGTGTTTTCCTTTGTGATCTTGACCTGTTTAGCCTGACCAAGCTGTTCCATAGATGTGTCGGAAAGTTCAAGTCCTATCTCGGAGGAAATTACCTGACCGCCTGTGAGAATTGCTATATCCTGAAGCATTTCCTTACGTCTGTCGCCGAAGCCCGGAGCCTTAACAGCTACGCAGGTGAATGTGCCTCTGAGCTTGTTTACGATAAGGGTGGAAAGTGCTTCGCCCTCAACATCTTCTGCTATGATAACGAGCTTCTTGCCGGTCTTAACGATCTGTTCGAGAAGAGGGAGAATTTCCTGAATGGAGGAGATCTTCTTATCTGTGATAAGAATGTAAGCGTCATCGATAACGGCTTCCATCTTGTCTGTGTCGGTTACCATATAAGGTGTGATGTAACCTCTGTCGAACTGCATACCTTCAACAACCTCGGAGTATGTTTCAGCAGTCTTGGATTCTTCAATTGTGATTACGCCGTCAGCTGTGACCTTTTCCATAGCTTCTGCAATGAGCTTGCCGACATTTTCATCAGCAGCGGAGTTTGCAGCAACGCTTGCGATATCATCAGAGCCGGAGATCTGAACGGAGTTAGCCTTGATAGCTTCAACAGCAGTGTCAACAGCCTTTGCCATACCCTTACGAACGATCATCGGGTTTGCACCTGCTGCGATGTTCTTCATACCCTCTCTGATAAGTGCCTGAGCAAGAAGTGTAGCGGTTGTTGTACCATCACCTGCTGCATCGTTTGTCTTTGTAGCAACTTCCTTAACGAGCTGTGCGCCCATATTCTCGAATGGGTCTTCGAGTTCGATCTCCTTTGCGATAGTAACACCGTCGTTTGTGATAAGGGGAGCACCGAACTTCTTGTCGAGAACAACGTTTCTGCCCTTAGGTCCGAGTGTGATCTTTACTGTATTTGCGAGCTTGTCAATACCTGCCTGAAGCGACTTTCTTGCTTCTTCGCCGTAAGCTATATTCTTTGCCATATAAATCAATCTCCTTGTAATAAAATATCAGGTGAAATTATTCAACAACTGCGAGAATATCGTCCTGACGGAGGATTGTGTATTCCTGACCGTCGATCTTTACCTCTGTGCCGCTGTACTTGGAAATGAGAACTTTCTGACCTTTCTTAACGATCATCTTGACTTCCTTGCCGTCAACAACGCCGCCCGGTCCAACTTCAACGATCTCTGCGATCTGTGGCTTTTCCTTAGCCGAACCTGCGAGGATAATGCCGCTCTTGGTGGTTTCCTCAGCCTCTGTCATCTTAATTACAACTCTGTCTGCAAGTGGTTTGATAGTCATTTAAGACTCCTCCTTATATTATATAGTATTAGCAATGTTATCATCACTCTGTTAGCACTCTTACTTCCTGAGTGCTAAATATATTTTACCATATTCATATAGAAAATCAAGAGCTTTCACATATTTTTCTCAAAACTTTAGCAATATGCACAATTAATTCTATAAATATGCTCTTTAAATATAAAATATGTCAAAAATTTGAGCCGTTTTACGGTTAAGCTTCGTTAATACTCGATATAATGTCTGATTTTTGACAGATAATACTATTATAGAATAAAAAACTGCCGCCCGAGCTTAAACCCGAGCAGCAGTCCTTATAAATTCTTGTTTCAGAAGAAATTACTTCTTGTCAGCGATAACATCAACGCCCGGAAGTACCTTGCCTTCGAGGTATTCGAGGGAAGCGCCGCCGCCTGTGGAGATGTGGCTCATCTTGTCGGAGAAGCCGAGCTGGATTACAGCTGCAGCAGAGTCACCGCCGCCGATGATCGTTGTAGCGTCTGTATCAGCGAGAGCCTGAGCAACAGCGATAGTACCTGCTGCGAGCGTTGGGTTCTCGAATACGCCCATAGGTCCGTTCCAAACAACTGTCTTAGCTGTCTTTACAGCGTCAGCGAAGAGAGCTCTTGTCTTTTCACCGATATCAAGACCTTCCTTGTCAGCGGGGATCTTGTCGGAATCAACAGTCTGAACTTCGATAGGAGCATCGATAGGATCAGGGAAACCTGCAGCAACAACTGTGTCGATAGGAAGAAGAAGCTTCTTGCCGTTCTTTTCAGCCTTAGCCATCATTTCCTTGCAGTATTCGATCTTTTCATCGTCAACGAGGGAAAGACCAACTTCGTAGCCCTTAGCCTTAAGGAATGTGTAAGCCATACCGCCGCCGATGATGAGTGTGTCACACTTTTCGAGGAGGTTGGAGATAACGTTGAGCTTGTCAGCAACCTTAGCACCGCCGAGGATAGCAACGAAAGGACGAACAGGGTTCTCAACTGCATTTCCGAGATACTGGATCTCCTTCTGCATGAGGTAGCCTACTGCTGTTTCCTTTACGAACTTTGTAACGCCTGCTGTGGAAGCGTGTGCACGGTGAGCAGAACCGAAAGCGTCCATAACGAATACCTGATCGTCAACGAGATCAGCGAGTTCCTTGGAGAGGTTTTCACCGTTCTTTGTTTCATCAGCGCCTCTGAATCTTGTGTTCTGGAGAACAACGATGTCGCCGTCAGCCATTTCAGCAACAGCCTTCTTAGCGTTCTCACCAACTACTGTATCGTCAGCAGCGAAAGTAACCTTAGTGCCTGGGAGGAGTTCTGCAAGTCTGTCTGCAGCGGGCTTGAGGGAGAACTTTTCCTCAGGGCCGTTCTTAGGCTTGCCGAGGTGAGAGCAAAGTACAACCTTGCCGCCGTCAGCTACGAGCTTCTTGATTGTAGGAAGTGCAGCTGTGATTCTGTTATCATTAGTGATCTTGCCGTCCTTGAGAGGAACGTTGAAGTCAACTCTTACGAGTACCTTCTTACCCTTTACGTTAATGTCGTCAACCGAAACTTTGTTTAATCCTGCCATTGGTATGACATCCTTTCGTAATAAATTTGATTAGAGCTTAAGACCGAACGCTGACGTATTAAACCGTTCACGCTCAACAGTCCTAAACTATACAATACTATTTTATATCATTTCGGCAGATTTTTCAAGCCCTTTTGCAAAATTTTTATATAAACGGCTGATAATTTTATCTGAATTCGGTGTAAACTTCGTAAAATCAAGCTTTGTTAAGCTTTTCACAAAGCTTTTTTATCACCTCGGCGAAGTAAAGCTTCACTTCGTAGTTCTCGGGATCCTGCATAAGTTCAAGCTCCTCGGTCGATATAACACCGTTTTCGGCAGCGAGCGAAAGAACCTCGTCCGTGTTCGTCACCGCAGGCAGACAAAGAGCAGGGAACATCACGCACCACCAGTTTCTGCCATCACCCTCGCCGATGATGACCCTGAGTGCAGAATAATCACCTTCGGGAAGCTCTGCACTGCCGTAAACGCGCCTGTCAAAATGAACTGTGCCAACTTCGCATCTCACAGGATAATCATAACCCGAAGCAGCGATCTCCGCAGCCGCAGCAGCTTCAAAAAGCTGAAGATTTTCCTCCGAAAGCTGCTTCGCAGCCGCCGCCGAATCAGCTCCGCCGAAAATATCGGCACTCGCTTCAAGTACAGCGTTCCTTACACGAAGCTTCAAAGCCTGATCCTCGTCCGAATCCGAGTTTGCGATAACGTGCAGGCGAAAAACGTCCTCGGTTATGCCGTGCCTGCTCTCCGCAAAAGCGCAGATGCCCTCGCAGAATACCGCCGTGATAAATCCAATAAGTAAAGCCGCCTGAATAATAAATTTTTTGCTCATGTATAATGACCGTCCTTTTGCATATCATATTTGTTTGAGCATATATTTGACGCAAAATCGCAGTTTTATTCATTTTGGAAAATATTTTTTCAAAATGTTATGTTACAATAGATAGGTGACACAAAGTATAGAAAAACAACTTCCAAA
>ENA-OPAV01001227-OPAV01001227.1-human-gut-metagenome-genome-assembly--contig:-NODE-1227-length-17895-cov-3.206054_pt1 | contig 17895 bp, 10 predicted proteins | sample MGYA00241056_ERZ501428 | MGnify/ENA primary metagenome ERZ501428 (study PRJEB25962, sample SAMEA2042621) | human gut metagenome | biome: human gut; feature: human-associated habitat; material: faeces... | reverse complement strand
GCCTTGGAAGCCTGTCCGCCTGTGTTGGAGTAAACCTCGGTATCGAATACCATTACGTTGATGTCCATGCCGCTTGCAAGAACGTGGTCAACGCCGCCGAATCCGATATCGTAAGCCCAACCGTCGCCGCCGAAGATCCACTGAGATTTCTTAGCGAGGAAGTCTTTGTTCTTCAGAACCTCCTGGCAGTCGTCGCATCCGCATGCCTCGCATGCTGCAACAAGCTTGTCAGTAGCTACGCTGTTTGCGCCGCCTACGCTGAAGGTATCCAGCCATTCCTGTGCAGCAGCCTTTACGTCTTCGCCGCAGCAGTCGCAGTCAAGCAGAGCCTGTACCTTTACTTTCAGACCGTCACGGAGCGCTTTCTGAGCCAGCAGCATACCATAACCGAACTCTGCGTTATCCTCGAACAGAGAGTTGGACCATGCCGGGCCCTGTCCCTTAGCGTTTACAGTGTACGGTGTGGACGGTGAAGAGTTACCCCAGATAGAGGAGCATCCTGTTGCGTTTGCAACATACATTCTGTCACCGAACAGCTGGGTGATCAGTTTTGCGTACGGTGTCTCGCCACAGCCTGCGCATGCGCCTGAGAACTCAAGCAGCGGCTGTTTGAACTGAGAACCTTTTACGGTATTTTCTTTGAATTTCTCTACAACATCTGTCTTGATCGGCAGCTCTACGCCGTAGTCGAAGTACTTCTGGCTTGCTGCGTTTGCTTCCATGTTTTCCATGGTGAGCGCCTTTGCACCCTTCTTGCCCGGGCAGACATTTGCGCAGGAACCGCATCCGGTACAGTCGTAAGCGGATACTACCATAGCGAACTTGTAGCCAGCCATACCGGTCATCGGCAGAGTCTTCATTCCTTCCGGAGCTGCAGCCGCTTCCTCTTCTGTTAGAGCGATCGGACGGATAACAGCGTGCGGGCAGACATAAGCACATCTGTTACACTGGATACAGTTTTCCGGATTCCAAACCGGGATATCTACTGCGATGCCGCGCTTCTCGAATGCAGCAGCGCCGGACGGTGTGGAACCATCCACATAATCCTTGAATGCAGATACCGGCAGATTGTTTCCTTCCTGTGCGTTTACAGCGTGCTGTACGGTATTTACGAAATCAACAACATCCTGTCTCTTTCCGGTAACATCCTTTGCGATGATATCTTCCTCTGCAGCATCCTTCCAGCTTTCCGGAACGGTGATTTCAACAACCTGCTTTGCGCCGGCGTCGATTGCGTCATAGTTCATCTGAACGATCGCGTCACCCTTACGTCCGTAGGTAGCCTTTGCAGCAGCCTTCATAAGGTCGATCGCCTGCTCCTCCGGAATGATGTTCGCCAGTTTGAAGAATGCGGACTGCAGAACAGTGTTGATACGCTGTCCAAGACCAATCTCCTTACCGATCTTAATACCATCAATTACATAGAATTTGATGTTGTGGTTTGCGATAAAGCTCTTAACCTGTCCCGGAAGATGCTTCTCGATACCTTCCATATCCCACGGGCAGTTCAGAAGGAATGTACCGCCGTCTACCAGCTCCTGTACCATGTTGTACTTGCGTACATAGGACGGATTGTGGCATGCAACGAAGTTTGCCTTATGAATAAGGTAGGTAGATTTAATCGGCTTCTTACCAAAACGAAGGTGAGACATGGTAACACCGCCGGACTTCTTGGAGTCATAATCGAAGTAAGCCTGTGCGTACATATCGGTGTTGTCGCCGATGATCTTGATGGAGTTCTTATTAGCACCTACGGTACCGTCTGCGCCCAGACCCCAGAATTTGCAGTTGATGGTTCCTTCCGGTGTGGTAACGAGCGGAGCGCCCAGTTCCAGAGACAGGTTGGTAACATCATCTACGATACCAAGGGTGAATTTCTGTTTTGTTGTATTGTTGTATACTGCAACGATCTGTGCCGGTGTGGTATCCTTGGAACCAAGGCCATAACGTCCTGTGAATACCGGAACAGAATCGAATTTAGATCCCTTCAGAGCTGCAACAACATCCAGGAACAGCGGCTCGCCCATAGCGCCCGGCTCTTTTGTTCTGTCGAGAACGGTGATCTGCTTCACGGTCTCCGGGATAGCTGCGATCAGAGCCTCTGCGCTGAACGGTCTGTAAAGACGAACCTTTACAACGCCGACCTTCTCGCCTGCTGCCATCAGGTAGTCGATGGTCTCTTCGATGGTATCACATACGGAACCCATTGCTACGATAACTTTTTCAGCATCCTCTGCGCCGTAGTAGTTGAACAGCTTGTAGTTTGTGCCGATCTTAGCGTTTACTTTATCCATGTATTCCTGTACGATTGCCGGCATAGCATCATAGTACGGGTTACATGCTTCTCTTGCCTGGAAGAAGATATCCGGGTTCTGTGCAGAACCTCTCTGGCACGGATGATTCGGATTCAGCGCATGTTTTCTGAATGCATCAACTGCATCCATATCTACCATATCTTTCAGATCTTCGTAATCCCATGTCTCGATCTTCTGGATCTCGTGAGAGGTACGGAAACCATCGAAGAAGTTGATGAACGGGATACGTCCTTTGATTGCTGCACAGTGTGCAACCGGTGTAAGGTCCATAACTTCCTGTACGGAAGATTCGCACAGCATAGCTGCACCTGTCTGACGACATGCGTAAACGTCGGAGTGATCTCCGAAGATGGAAAGCGCATGGCTTGCGATCGCACGAGCGGATACGTTGAATACGCCCGGAAGCTGCTCACCAGCGATTTTGTACAGGTTCGGGATCATCAGAAGAAGACCCTGAGAAGCTGTGTAGGTAGTTGTCAGAGCACCTGCTGACAGGGAACCGTGTACAGCGCCTGCTGCACCTGCCTCGGACTGCATCTCTGTAACCTGAACTTCCTGGCCAAAGATGTTCTTTCTGCCCTGGGTTGCCCATTCGTCTGTAGCTTCAGCCATAACAGATGACGGGGTGATCGGGAAGATAGCCGCCACATCACTGTATGCATAAGAAGCATGAGCTGCAGCATGGTTACCATCCATGGTTTTCATTTTTCTTGCCATTTTTGATATTCCTCCTTATTTTTTTGAATCCCAAAGGATTCATTGTTTCATATGTGTACCATATGACACGAAGCCCGTGCCCTGCACGCCCGACAGCGCCCGAAGCTTCTCATATGGATTTATCATATCACAAATCTGGCAACTTGTCTATTTTCCCTTGCGCAAAAAATAAAAATTCTTGTACTTTTCACGATACAAAAAAGCCGTGCACAGCACATGAAGCTGCACGGCTCTTTTGTTCGGCGTGCAGACGCACGTCCGCAACATTTTTTACAGCAGCGCAGTCACGCTCGTAATGACTCCTTTGATGCCTGCCGCATCTGTCCCCTCTGTTTCCAGCATCTCAAGCACATTATCCAGCAAGATCACCGCTGCTTCATTCTGGTCGCCGATCGCGGCTGCAGCCTGCTGAACAAGAATTTTTACGGATGTCCGTATTTCGGCACTGTCATTGTCAAGAAGAGTCGCTGCGCTCTCCAGAAGCGCTTTAGCGGAACCTGTGTCTCCGGTTTCTTCCGCCGGCGCTTCCGTTTCCGCTGCCGCCGTGGTTTCTTCCGCCGATGCTTCTGTTTCCGCTGCCGCCGCGGTCTCTTCCGCCGGCGCTTCTGTTTCCGCTGCCGCTGTGGTTTCTTCCGCCAGTGCTTCTGTTTCTGCACCCGGAAGCTTATAAATCTCAACTATACCGTCGCTGTAATCAGCATCCACAAGCACATATTTTCCGTCGCCGGAGATCACAATGTCATCATTTTCACACGGAATAATCTCATTGCCATGCCAGTCGATCATACCTTCGTTATATTCGGCATCCTCTGTTCTGTAATAGAAGCCGCTTCCATTCTGCAGCGGGACGATCCTCTCATATCCCTCTACCACTGTTTCTGTTCCGTCCGCAGCAAGAAGCCGTTCATTTCCTTCCAGATCCGTCAGAATAGCCGTAACACCGTTCACCTCTACCGCACTTTCTGAATATTTCGGTTCCATGGTCGTATTTCCCTGACTATCTATATATCCAAATTTTCCGTCCTGTACCACAGCGAAATAGCCGTTTGCATTATAGCCATAGCCTGCTCCGTATTCATTGACATAGGGCAGGTAAAACAGGCTCTCAACATCATCGTAAACCGGCTCGACGACCACATTGCCCTGCCCGTCGATCAGTCCTCTTTTATCGTCGCTGTACACCTCAGCATACCCATACCTGAAATCTCCAATCATACTGAACGACGGTTCTGTCACGATATTTCCCTGTGCATCCTTCACGCCGTACTTCCCATCCTCACGGTAAACAACCAGTTTGACATTTGCTTCCGGCTCTGCATAAATATCCCCGACATCCGAAGCTACTTTCTGAAAGGAAGCATCATAGGTATCCACAGTACCGGTTGCCCGATCCTGAATGTTAATATAGGAACCGTATGCCTTTACATCCATAATATTTTCTCTCGGAAGCGTAGCAAGGCAGGTTGCTGCTCCGTCCGCCACATGGTAAACATCCACCGTATCGATCAGGTAGTAAGCCTCGTCACCCCAGAGATTTTCATAATCGTACTGATCGGCAGTTGCTTCCTTCAGCGTAATACCCAGCGCCCACTCGTCATTCAGCACATTGATGTCTCCATATTTTGTCGGGATCATCTCCTGACCGTTCTGATTTAATGCGCCGGTATTGTTAAGCTCTTCGTTATTTTGATTTACAATAATCATTCCATACTCATTTTCCGTCGTTCTTCTATAAATCTCCTCTGACTTTACCTGTCCGTCCATAGAGGTAAGATAATAGCCGGAATTGCCCTCCATGATCAACAGGTTAGAGCCGTTCACAAATCTGCCCGTCCCCGCCACTTCATATGCCTTTTCCAGTGATATCTCCGCACTCGCCGTCAAGGACAATGCCGCTGCTGCTCCAACTGCAAAAACAGTCATCATCGCGCACTTTCTGTTCCCTCTCATTTTCCTTTTCCTCCTATCCTTTTTATGTCATCCAAAGCTGACGCTTCCCCAACTGTCAGCTTTTTATCATACCATACTTTCAGTAATTTTTCTATTATATTCACGCATTTGTTCGTTCTTTTTCGGTACTCGCCGCTATAAATGCAATTACACATACAAATGTGGTACCGAGTATTTTGCCAGCTTTTTTTTAATTTAGCAGTCCCCCCCGGTCCTTCATATCACCTCATCGTGTCCTATGTTTGTATTCCTTCTGTCTTGCCGCATCAAATCCCAACAGAACCTGCGGATTTTTTGTGTGAATAAGCGCAGCAAGCGCCTTTATTTCCTCGCTTCCTGCATTATTGCTCAGTTTTAATTTGCAGAAGGATCCTATTTTTCCCTTATTATCGCCAATCATTGCTTCTGACATGATCGGGATAAACAAATAGCTTACCCTATGCCGGTAAACCCATCCGATATCCCTGTACCGGAAGAAACGGCCGGAGCCTTTTCCAAAAACATAGTTTTCACTATAACGGACCTTCCCGTCAAGTATAGGCGAGGAAGCGGCAAATTCCCGAAGCATTTCTTCATAGGCACCCGACGTGCACATGGCAGAAATGCCTTTGCTTACACGGCTTCTGCCTATCGCCCACGGTATCCCAAAGCAGATTGCCACGCCCCCGTAGATAAATGCTCCCTGCGGCAATATGAATAAACAGGCTATTGTAAGACCGCACATCACAATAAAAATATTCCGCGCTATATATGGCGTCACATACTTCTTAAAGGCTTTTTCATCAATCTGCTGATCCGACTGCCGCTGCTGTGGCTGCGTATTGTTTCGGGATGTCTTCTGCGCGGCGTTACTAACCTGTGCTGCGCCGCAATGGTTGCAAAATTTTGCATTTTCCGGAATCTGCTTCCCGCAATTCTGACAAAACATTCTGCTTGTTCCTCCTTCATTCGTTAATAGAAATCCAATTGATATTCCATATAAAAATATTCGTCATACGGACACAACGGATAGTATTGATACTGAAAGTTCATGCCTGACCAGCCGGAACTGCCGATATAATCCGCCACCGGATAAATCAGACTATATTGGTACTCGTCACCGGAAAGATTTTCTATCTGCTCTATGGTATCACTGCCCTTTACAAGAAAGGTGAGACGGTGGTCCCCAATTCCTCTGTTTATCGCCTGCGTATAAAGAAAATCGAAAAACGATTCGACAGAATCTATCATATGTGTACCGTCAAGTCCTAACTGACCTATTACATCATATTCCCACTCTGTCCCGTACAGCGCCTGATAACTCACATCGTCAGCATCGCACGCCGGCAGCAGCATTCCCTCTCCTGTTCTTAACCGTCCAAGACCGCTTTCAACCTCAAAGATAATTTGCGCATCCAATGTATTGAAATACTCATAGGCTATATAAGACGGATATTTGTCTGCTTCATTATAAAAATCATCCCATGTAACATCACAATTATAATAATTCCCATTGATTTTTATCAGATTCCATGCATGATAGACCCAGTCTCTTTCTTCCATACTGTAAAGTGTACCCACACAAAAATAGCAGGGAACGCCCCGTTTCATCATCAGATATTGAAACGCACGCGTATAACCAGAACATACCGTTCTATTTTCAACAAAAACGCTGTAAATGTTTTGATCATATGCACCCGACTGATAGGTTGTATTTTTGCACAGATAATCATGAAAAAATCTCTCTGCCTCTATATCAGAAAGACCGTCCGCTTCCTGCAATACTCTGTCGGCAGCATCCTCCACCAGCGCCCGATTATGCTCCAGATCCTGGGCGAGGATATTATATCCAATCTCTATTTTCAAAACCTTCTCTGTATCGCCGCCGCATGTAAAAAGGCAATCGTTTGACTCGTACCAGAATAACTGAGGCTGATCGTACGATATGTAATGTAAAATATTGCTGACAGTCGATCTGCGTAATTCGTAAGAGGGAACTATCTCCTTTTCTCCATTTTCAATACCGGCTAATATTTCTTCATATACTACTTTTTCCCGGTCTGGCAGCAGGGCGTAAAAAGGAAACATCTCCCCGTCCAGCCCTTCCGGCTGTTTGTTTTGTATATTTGCGGTCTGCTGCAATCCGTCAAAAATTGCTCTTCTGTTTGCCATAACAGATGCTGCTGCAGCCATTGCCGCAAGTATCATCACAGCTTTCAGCTTTTCACAAAACCTGCTTATAATCTGCTCCTCCTTCTATCTTGCATTTCCGTCTGGCTTGCCGTTTCATTTTGATTCTTCTAAATACAATTTCTACTTTTTCTTAATGTTCTTATTCTTAACGCCAGAGGAATGCGATGCAGTTCCTTTTGGTCTTACTCTCTGGTCGACCATCCATTCTGTCCTGTCAGAGCAAAGCCCTGATCCAGCAAAGACTGCCCGCATTCCTCCGCCAGCAGGAATCCGCTTTGTACGGGGAGTCCCAGACACTCCGCAACAAATGCAGCCGCATCCGGATTCCCTTCATCCAGACACTGAAAATCCAGCCACACCCAGAAATAGTCCTCTTGATATTCTTCTTCCCCAATGCTGATGGAAACAAGCTCCGACCAGTCACTTTGTCTGATTTTTTCTGTCATCATCACATAACTTGTCACCAGATCTTCATATCCGTCCACGCTGGAATTTAAATTCACATCCACAGTCACCCTGGACACAAAAGCAGAATCTTCTTCGCTCTGCAAACCAACCCTGCAATAATCGTAGCCCGAATCCGAATATTTAATTTCAAAATCCCTGCCTTCCCATCCCCAGACGCCTCCATCGTCAAGACCAAAACCTGCTCTCACTGTACGCGACGCTGTAAGATAATCTATTTCTCCCGCTTCCATTTCAATTCCCAGAAGCGATGTCGCCAGCTCCGCCACATAAGGGTCTTTATCCAGACAACTGAAAACAAAATCCACCCTGTATCCGCCGGATGCAGCATCCTCTGCTATGATGATCAGGGAAGAGTTTTCGCGATACATGTAGCCGCCCGCTTTCAGTTCCTCCAGACGCATCTCTGCCGCCTGAGCGGCGTTTACGAAGCTGCTTCCATCCGGAATGTCCGTACTGTAAATGTGACCGCGGATCAGATTCACCCTACTGTTCAGAAAATCAAAGGTGATCCACGAAACTCCCGCGCTGCCCTCATGCCAGTCGGTCGACTCTCCCGGATACGCCTCCGTACTGCTTTCCGCTCCTATACTGTTTTCCGTCTCCGCGCTGCTTTCCTCTTTCTCCAAATCCATTGAAAAATCCGGCACGTCATAGGTCGTCTCCAGTAAGGTATAACCAAAGCCAAGCATAGCCTCCCCGGCTTTGTCAATCGTTATTCTGCCGTTGTCAGCCTCAAATCCGATAAAGGCTGCCGCCAGCTCCGCCACGTCCGTATGCTCCTCCAAAGATGCAAATTCAAACGTCTCGCTGTAATCATAGCTTTCAGTATTTTCTGTCACTATCACAAAGGAGGCATCGCTTACGCCCATTTCTTCCAGTAAATCCGATGCAATTTCGGCATCTTCTCTGAGTCCGTCCAGGTAGCTTACATCCACCGCCGCTGCATCATACACCGTGATTGCTCCGGAAACTGTATCGACAATTCCGTCCTCTCCATAAAAAAACTTCGTATATGTGCGGCCTGTATCGCCCTCCATGACAAACGTTTTGCATTCGTTTTCCTTTTCCTGGGTATCAAAGGTAAAACTGTCCGGTACATCAAAAGCTTTCGCCTGTGTGAAGTTACCGGCTCCGGTAACAGTGTATACCGTCACAAATGCCGCTGCAACTGCAGCGATTTGAGTGACACCCCTGCGAATCCCGTTTCCTTTGGGCTTTTGTGGAGCGCAAGCCGTATACTTTTCCGGGATCTCTTGCCCGCAATTTCTGCAAAGCATGTTTCTCTTCATGTTTCTCTTTCCTCCTGTTATCCTGCTTTTATGGCATTCGAAGCTGGCGCTTCTCTGGCTGCCAGTTCTTTATAAATACCATACTTCCGGCACTTTTCCTATTGCCTGCGTGTACTTCGTTCTTTTTGTGCACAAACCTGCGTCTTTTGTGTACGCTTTTATCCCTCCGGGCACTCTTCCAGCCGGTTACTGTTCACTCCGTTCTCAGTAACTGCAGACGCTCCTTTGCCTCCCTCGTCATCTCATGCTCCGTTCCAAATGCCTGCTCCATATAGCCGACAGCCTCCGTAAGCCAGCGCCGTTCCTCTTCCCGGTCCCCGAGCTCATGAAAGATCCGTGCCAGATTATCGCAGACCTGCGCAGTAATCGGGATGTCGCGGTTCTCTATATCCGAGATCAGCTCCCCGTACACTTCTGTAAGGTATACGCGCGCCTCCGCAAGCTTTCCCATTTTCATTTTCAAATGACCGACATTATTTTTTGCGCGCCGGACCATACCCTTTGTCGCCGTATACCGTTCATAAATAGACAGAGCTTCCTCCGTATAGAAAAGAGCTTTTTCATACTGCTCCATACGGCAGAGAGAAAATCCCAGGGCATAGCTTACATATGCCGTCTCCGTATGATTTTCCCCGTAATAAGCGCGGGCGTACTCCCGCGCAGCTTCCAGGGATGCAACCGCGCTCTCATCCTGCGCTCTGGTAAGCTCAGCCATTCCCCTCCAGTAAAAGAACTGATACTGCCAGAGAATATCCTCCTCCCCGATGCCCGCGCAAAGCTCCTCCTGCGCTTTCCGGAACATCTCCCACTGTTCTGTAAAAAAATAATAGCGGCCCTTTTGCATGAGAACCTCTCTGACCATCTCCGCATCCGGCTCCGGCGGCAAAAGGCTCTCGCTCCTCTTTATCCAGCAGGGGATCTCTTCGAAATCGTTCTTCTCCAGAAGAATCTTTATGATATAACGTGAGATTTCCAATTTCAGTCCTGCATCCTGTATCTTTTCCCAGAATACTCTGCACTGTTCCAGAGCCTTATTAAATTTTCCATCGTGGATCAGCGTCCTGATATAAGCCACATAAAAATACTCCGCCAACTCTTTCCCCTGCCCGGCATTTGCAGCATCCGCTTCAAGCTCTGCGAATATTTGTTCATATTCCTCTGCCGACGCTCTAAGATCATATGCCTCCAGGATCAGGCACCGGAGCCGCCATGCAAAAGGCAGATCCGGGTATTCCTGCCGGAAACGTGCAAGCCGCCGGAACATATCCCCGGAAAATCCGTATATCCGACCGACCGCTTCGATAGCCAGCAGCAAAATTCCAATCTGACGCCGGGAGCGTCTGCCGGTCTGCATTTTCTTCTCATAATACAATAAAATGCGGCAGATTTCTCCGATCTGAGGTACCTTTGCAAACGCATCCGCAAGCATCCCGCCCTCAAGATACTTTGTTAAAACATCCGGACATGTCTCTCCCTGGCCTTCCGTTCCCTCCAAAAGAGCCGTCATCTGTTCCAGTACCCGCTCAAAGAAGCATTCCTTCCGTCCCGGTCCGCGGTTTTCCAGGCACTCTGCTATAAAGGGGTGCATGGAAAATCCATTTTCTGATTTTTCAAGGAACCCCTGCCAGCACAGCATCCCGAGCCGTCTTTCTATCTGTGCCGCGCTTTCCGTCTGTTCCATAAAGTATTTCCACAGAAAGCTTCCGGAATAAGCACGGTAGGGTAATCTCGTGTAGATATCCAGTACCTGCCGGTCCTTCCCGCTTAAATGATCGAGCTGATACACGCGCTCATAAACCTGTCTAAGAAACACCGACGCCGCCTTTTCCTCCCGGAAAGCCAGCGCGCTGCCTCTCATAAACCGATCTCTCAGCTCTTCCGGACTCCAGTTCCCGGAACCGGCGGTCCTGCCTAAGAAGCGCAGCGTCAGCGGGTGCCGGCTCCCCTCATGCTCCAGCATCTGCAGAAGCGCCACCTGGCTTTCCTTCGTCAGTATTTTTCCGTAATGATCCCGGAAGATCAGACTGCCGGCCTCGGCGCTGAGACTTTTGATCTCGAAAGTGGTGAATCCGGGCAGCTCCCTCACCCGGGAGGTTGCAAAGATCGTTGCGGGCAGACTGCAAAGCTCCTTCACTCCCTGATCCTTTGCGGCAGTGTGGTCTATATTATCAATAAAGATCAGCACGCGTTTATTTTCAAGAAGACGGATACGCGCTAATATTTCCTTAAAGTTTTTGTTCAGATCCGTATGTCCTGTTTCTGCAAAGGCGGCGACAAAGCTCATCGCCATGCTGTTTTCCCAGGAAATGAGGGCCGCCATATCGCAGAGATTCTCCTCCGCGCAAAGACGCAAAAGCTGACGCAGCAGCTCTGTCTTGCCGATGCCTCCCATACCGGAAATAAGATAGTGACCGCCGGTGAGCGCCATCTGTCGGAGTTCGAATAATTCCTGCTCCCGCCCAAAGAAATGCTGACTCGGCAGAGGACTCCTTCCCAGCTCTCCCGTCTGCTTTGTCAGAAATCTGATATACTTTTTTCTTTTTTCAGAAAGCTGCTCCACTTCCACTGTCTCCGCAGAAAAAGAGGCGAGGCAGGTCTGTTCTCTAAGCCTTCCCATCCGGCTCCCTGCCAGAGCAAATACGGTGAGCAGCGTCAGCATCCATGCGCTGTACTGTAAGCCACGCTCCTCATCCATCCCCGTTTCCTCAATGCTTTTATAAAAGCTTTGAAAGTACCGGCTCAATTCCTGGTCGAAATACGGATCCTCCTCCAGGCAGTTCAGATACGCTTTCAGCTTCCACAAAAAAGCTTTCCGGGAAAATTCTCTTTCTTTAAGAAAATCCACGAAAAGCTCCTGCTGACGCTTTAAGGCCCGGGGCGTAAGAAGTCTGACACATTCCTCCTCGTAATTACCGTAAGCGGGCCGGGTGCCGGTGCGGTTGATCACCGTGGAAATGTGGCGATTCCGTTTTCCCTCAGAACGCCAGATCATTTTTCCGTATTGTCCGGTACGAAAATCTTCCGCCAGATAGGTCTGCCAGAACTTTACAAGCGTCAGCCCGCGCCGGTTCTTCTCGCTGAACACCGCCTCCGAGTACACCGGAAAATCCTGTACCGCAAACAAACGGTATATATTTTTCAGAGAAAGCAGCATTTTGCCCATAAAAATCCTCCTGATCCTGGCAGCATGATATCTCCCTGCCTGCTTCGATTCTATTAACATTTACATATCATGTCTGAAGGAAAACTACAAGAAAAATCCCCGTATTTTATTTTTTGCGCACAATTTCCCGATTTTTGTGCACAAAAAAACAGGCGGACAAAGCCGCCCATAGTCAGATCACTCCATAAGCCACCATCGGACTTCCTTTCGGCAGATTGAGACTGACCGTCTGGTATAAAATCACGCAGCGCTCCGCCGCACGGCAGATATGGATGACATTTCCAAAATAATCGCGGATCTCACCGAGAACCGCGCTCTTCTCACAGATATCACCTGCAGAAAAGAACGGGTACCAGCATCCGCCGCAGGGTGCATCTATGTAACGGACGTCTGTCAGAAGCGTCTGCTTCCCGGCTTCATGCAGAGCCTCTTCCGTCCGCATACCGTCTGACATTCCCGCTCCGCCGTATAGATGATGCAGTACGTTTCTCACATCCGCTTTGTCTGCCTCCACCTCCGCACGGCTCCACAGCCCTCTGCCGCCGCGCTCCAGAAGGATCGATGGAATCCCCGCTGCGCTTGCATAATTATAAGCACCTCCGGTCGTGACCTGCGATTCCACAACATACTCTGTATCCACACATGCCGCCATCGCCTGCGCCGCCGCGCGCACCTGTTCCTTTACCGGTCCCACATAATACACATACGGATGCAGTTCTTCAAAATAATCTCCGCTGTGCAGGTCGATATAATAATCCGCTGCCGGAAATAAAACATCCGTCACGGTCCGGCAGATTTTCTCTGCCGTTGTACCTTCCCTGTTTCCCGGAAATTCCCGGTTTAAATTCTTTCCATCCTCCCAGACCATGCTCGTGCCGCGCTGCCCATAGCCGCTCACATTCACGATCGGAACAAGGATTACCGTCCCGCCAATATCCTCCGGCCGCAGCTCCTCCGCCAGCTCCATCACCGCCTGCACGCCCACATGCTCCCGCTGTGGACGCCCGCCGTGATCAGCGTCGTTTTTCCGTCGCCTCCACAAATCATTGTCACCGGCAGACGATACGGCGTGCCGTCCACCGGGATCCAGCCCGCCTTCTTCTCGCCCGGGCAGGCTTCCAGATTTCCTATTCTCATATGCATTCCTCCATGTTAAAACAGGCGGCCGCATCCACCCGGACACAGCCGCCCATACATTTTCCGCTCGCGCCAGCAACTCTCAGCTGACCTTCGCGCTTAACCAACATGTTACTGTTCACTCTGTTCGCAGTAACCTTCCTTCACTTTCAGCTTTCCAGAATCCTCGCCTTCACATCCTCCACGGTGTACGCCTCTGTCAGCTCCTTAAGCGCTTCCGGCGACGCATCGTCACTGAACACCCTGATCACCTGCATCAGATCCTCGCAGCTATAGGCGTTCTCATAAATGCCGGTGGTGTAGCCGTAAAGCTCGATGTATTCCTCGCGGCTCTGTGCCTTCCAGAAGCCCTGATACAGGCGGATCGCTTTGCCGTCCTGCGAGTTCGACTCCGGGTACCCGGAAACAGCATTGTACATCATTGCAAAGGCAGGTCCCGCCATGGAAGCATACTTGCCCTCCACGTAATCGATCGGCGCATTTCCAAAAGCATCCTTCTCCTTTATCGCCTCAAAATTCGCCTCGGTGAAGCTGTCGATCGCACCCACCATAATATTCCTTTCCTGCGCCGCTTCCTTTTCTGCAATCTTATCGAGATATGTAGACGCGTGGAAAGCGCTCAGCAGCGCATCGCAGTCCCCGGCCGCAAATGCCGCCTCCAGATTTTGAAGACCGGCGCCGTTTTCCGTATAGTCCGGCACCAGCGTAACCGAAACGCTGCCGTCCGCGCTCATCAGCGTGGTATTTTCCGCCGACGCCGCAAGCTCTGCCGCCTCGCCGTCCAGCACAAGCCCCGCCTGTTCGGAAAATGTCTCCAGCATTGCCTCCACACGGGATGCGTGAGTGGCATTTCCCCTGGACGCGCCGCCCGTCATGATCACGTAAGACTTCGCGCCCTTCTCCAGAAAATACTCCGCCATATTAATACCCGTCTGGTACACCTCCTCCGGGTTCGGTCCTACCGAACCGAGAAACCACGGATCATCCTTCACCGCGTCAAATGCCTCATCCGTAACAATACCTGATCCGAGTACATAATACAGCTCATTTTCCGCGCACACCGCCAGTGTGCTCTCCAGATCATAACCGCAGAAGGAAATGATCCCCTCTGCTCCCTGCTCCTTTGCCGCTTCGATAAACTGATTTTCCTCCTCCGCTGTCGCAACCGCTCCTGAGAAGAAAAACTGCACAGGGAAACCCTCCTGGATATAATCACGGTAATAATTACTGAACATACCCATTTCCGCGCTGTCCGGGTCATATACGACCACGCCGATTTTCATCGTCTCTGTGCCATCCTCCTGCGCTTCCTCCGCCTGCGCGCCCGCGCAGAACAGAAGCATAAAGCAGAGCATGATCCCAAATACCGCAAACCTTCTTTTTCTCATATCGTCTGCCCTTCTATCTATAATATGATGTCGGGGGCAAAAGTCCCCATTATTTCTCATCCGCGTGCGCCTGCTGCTGTGCCACATAATGGCACGCCGCCTCATGCCCCGGCGCAATTTCCTGCAGCACCGGCTTCTGCGACCGGCATTTTTCCATGCAGTGTTCGCAGCGGTCTGCAAAAGGACAGCCCTTCGGAACGTCCAGCGGGCTTGGCGCCTCGCTCTCAATACTCTCAATCTTTTTATTCGGGTCCATGTGGATGGAAAACTGCGCGCCCAGCAGCGCCTGCGTGTACGGATGCACCGTCTTCGTCGCTACATCCTCGCCCGGAATCACCTCCACAATATGTCCCAGGTACATCACGGCAATCTGATGCGCAAACGACTGAATCAGCGCCAGGTCATGACAGATAAAAATCATGCTGACATTTTTTTCTTTCTGCAGACGCACCAGCAGCTCAATAATCGTTTTCTGGATGGAAACGTCCAGCGCCGACGTCGCCTCGTCGCACACCAGAATCTCCGGCTCCAGCGACAGTGCGCGTGCAATGCTGACTCTCTGCCGCTGTCCGCCGCTCATATTGTGCGGATAGCGGTACATAAAGTCCGCCGGCAGCTCCACCATTTCCAGAAGTTCGCGCGCCTTTTCCTCCTTCTGGCTCCGCTTCAGCTTTCCGAAATTCATCAGCGGCTCCGTCAGAATATCAATAATCTTCATCTTGGGATTAAAGGACGCCAGCGGGTCCTGGAATACCATCTGGATATTCTGCCGGTTTTCCCAGCGCTCCTTCTTCGTCATCGCTGCCATGTCCCGGTCATGATAGAGGATCTTTCCCTGCGTCGGGTCATCCAGCGACAGCACCATCCGCACGAAGGTGGACTTTCCGCAGCCGCTCTCTCCCACGATGCCGAGCGTTTTTCCCTTATACACTGTTAAATTCACATCATTGCACGCCGTCAGCGTCCGGCCGCGGGAGGCGGGAAACTGTTTTACAATGTGCTCTGCTTTCATCACAACATCTGCTTCATGAAACAAACCGTTCTCCCTCCATTTCCGGTACTGCCGCCAGCAGCCTCTTCGTATAATCATTTGTCGGGTGATTCATCACCTCATCGCGCGTGCCCGCGTCCACTACCTTGCCGTACTGCATAACGATCAGCTTATCCGCCATATATGCCGCCACACCCAGGTTGTGGGTAACAATGATAATGCCCGTCTGCGATTTCTCCCGCAGCTCCATCATTTGCCGCACGATCTGCGCCTGCGTCGTCACGTCCAGCGCGCTGGTCGGCTCATCCGCCAGCAGCAGCTCCGGATCAAAGGTCATTGCCATAGCGATGCCGACGCGCTGCCGCATACCGCCCGAAAGCTGGTGCGGATAACTGTTCATAATGTTTTCCGCCTCCGGCAGGCGCATTTTCTCCAGCATGGAAGTTCCAAGCTTCCACGCCTCTTTTTTCGACTGATTGCTGTGCGCACAGATATATTCCACATACTGACTGCCAATTTTGCGGATGGGATTCAATGTCCCGCCGCAGTCCTGGAAGATCATGGACATCTTTGTGCCGCGCAGCTTCCGCCATTCCTCTCTCGAATACTTCAGAAGGGATTCCCCGTGAAACGTAATATCGCCCTGCGTCACCCGGCCGCCCCCGGCAAGTGCGCCGAGGACCGCACGGATAACCGTCGTTTTTCCGCTTCCGCTCTCTCCCACCACGCTGATGATCTCCCCTTTCTTCATGGAAAGGTTGAAATGCTCGATGGTGGGCGGCTGTTTCCCATACTGAACTGCCAAATCCTTAATTTCCAGCATAGTTTCCGCTCCTTTGATGCGCGCCGCGTTTATTCCGCCATTTTCATATCCGCCGTTACCCAGTAGTAATCCATCGGATACATAACCAGTCCTTCCACAGAAGATTTGGAAATCAGGAAGGTATTCTCATATCCGAAGAATACGGTTGCCGCGTCGTCCATAATCGCCTGCTGTATCTTCACGATCAGTTCCCTTCTGGCATCGGCATCCATTGTCGCCGCCAGCTCATCCAGCCATGCGTCAACGTCCGCGTTCGCATAGCCCGCCGTATTGTTTGCAGAGCTGCTGTACCAGTTCTCACGCAGATAGTTCTCCGGGTCACCGGTATTTGCAACCAGCACGTTCCAGATCAGAAGATCATACTGTCCGGAATCGCGGCGGTCAAGCATCGTTTCATAAGATACACAATCAAGCTTGATATTGATACCGATTTCCTTCAGGCTCGCCTGTGCCGCCTGCGCGTAAACGCCCAGCTCCGCACGGCTGTCATAGTATACGAAGGTCAGCTCCAGCGGCTCGCCCTCCGGCGTCTCCACATAGCCGTCCCCATTGCTGTCCACGTAACCGGCGTCCGCCAGAAGCTGCTTTGCGCCCTCCGGGTCATAAGCATTGGCGTCGTTCAGTTCGTCATAACCGTAATCCAGTGTCGGCGGAACCGGAGCCTTTGCCGGGGTAGCGCCACCCTCCAGAAGTACGCTTGTGTAGGTTTCCTTGTCAAGACCGCGCAGCAGCGCCTGACGGAGTGCCAGATCGCCCAGTGCACCGTTCTGGTTCATAAATGCATAGGTGGAGCGCAGGGATTCCAAAGACTGGATGGTGTAGGCATCGTTGCCGTCAAATTCGAATACGTTTTCTGTCTTCAGATTATATGCCACGTCGATCTCGCCGGACTGAAGCGCCATCGAACGGGTCGTCTGGTCGCCGATGATGCGCAGCGTCACGCTGTCGTTCGGAACCTCGCCTTCCCAGTAATACTCGTTGCGCACCACAACCGTATCACCCGCCGGGTCGAAGGACTGGAAAGCATAAGGACCAGTGCAGACAGGACCGGACATGGCAATATTGGAATTGTCAATGCTGGTGTCCATGATCAGGAACAGCGGGTCCGCAAGGCAGCCTGCCATGTTTGCGTTTGCTCTGTTCAGATTGAAAATCAGGTTCTGTCCATCCACCTCAACGCTTGCCACATCGAAGAATTCCGGCACACGGTTGGACATTTCAAAGGTCCTCTCCAGGGAAGCCTTCACCAGCTCCGGCGTCATATCGTTGCCGTTGGAGAATTTTACGCCTTCACGGATGGTGAAGGTCCATGTTTTTCCGTCCTCGCTGTTGCTCCACTCTGTCGCCAGACACGGAACCATGTTGCCCTCCGCATCAAATTTTGTCAGACCCTGTCCGACGCCGTAACGGGAAATTACCCAGCTGAAGTACTGCTCCGTCGGCTCCAGCGTATCTGCAAAGCTGGTCACGCCGATCGTCATG
>ENA-OPAV01001210-OPAV01001210.1-human-gut-metagenome-genome-assembly--contig:-NODE-1210-length-18031-cov-4.017857_pt1 | contig 18031 bp, 18 predicted proteins | sample MGYA00241056_ERZ501428 | MGnify/ENA primary metagenome ERZ501428 (study PRJEB25962, sample SAMEA2042621) | human gut metagenome | biome: human gut; feature: human-associated habitat; material: faeces... | reverse complement strand
CCGACGGCAGCCTGTACACGGAGGAACTGGAAAAGCTGCTGCGGCCGGAGACGAGGGCGGTGGTGATGCTCCACGGCAGCAACGTGTGCGGCACGCTGCTGCCTGCGGCGGAGGTGGGGGCGTTCTGCCATGCCCACGGGTTGCTGTTCATACTGGACACCGCCCAGACGGCGGGGGCATTTCCCGTCGACATGGCGGCCATGCACATCGACGCGCTGGCATTCACCGGCCACAAGGGGCTGCTGGGGCCTCAGGGCATCGGCGGCTTTATCCTCCGACCGGAGCTGGCAAAGCGCATGGAGCCGCTGCTGTCCGGCGGCACCGGCAGCGTCAGCCATCTGGAGGAGGTGCCGGCGTTCATGCCCGACCGTTTCGAGGCGGGGACGCTGAACCTGCCGGGCATCATGGGGCTGCACGCGGCGCTGACATGGCTGGAGCAGGAGGGCATCGACGGCATCCGCTGCCATGAGTTGGCGCTGACGGCCCGGTTTCTGGAGGGGCTGCGGGACATCCCGCGTCTGAGGGTCGTGGGCCGGGACGGCACGGAGGGACGCGCCGCCGTGGTGTCGGCGGCGTGCGAGGGCATCGACCCTGCCTTTCTGGCGGACGCACTGGGCCGGGAGTACGGCGTGCTGACCCGCGTGGGGCTGCACTGCGCGCCCAACGCCCATAAGACGCTGGGCACCTATCCCACCGGGACGGTGCGGTTCTCCTTCGGCCCGTGGAACACGGAGGCGCATGTGGACGCGGCGCTGGCGGCGCTGCGGGAGCTGAGCGGGAGGGACGTATGGAACTGAAGCAGCTGCAATCCTTCTGCGCCGTGGTGCAGTACCGCAGCTTTACCAAGGCGGCGGAGAAGCTGTACCTCTCCCAGCCCACGGTGAGCACCCACATCCGCCAGCTGGAGGAGGAGTTCGGCTCCCGGCTCATCGTCCGCACCACCAAGTCCATTGAGGTGACGCCCCGCGGGCAGGAGCTGTATGCCTGCGCCTGCGGCATCGTACACCTGCGGGATGACCTGCTGCGCAGCTGGAGCGATGAGGATGAGCAGGTCATCCGCATCGGCGCGTCCACCATTCCGTCGGCGTACATTCTGCCCCAGATCCTGCCGGCGTTCCGGCGGGAACACCCGGCCCCTCAGTTCCATGTGTTCCAGAGCGACAGCGAGGGCATTGTGGAGGGCCTGCTCACCGGTGCGTTCGATGTGGGGCTTATCGGTGCCCGCATCCACGAGGAGACGCTGGAGCTGACGCCGTTCTATGAGGATCACATGGTGCTCATCACGCCGGTGAACGACCATTTCCGCGACCTGACGGCGCGGGGCGTCACCATGGAGGACATCTGCCGGGAACCGATCCTCCTGCGGGAGAAGGGCAGCGGCAGCAAGAAGTGCATTTCCGGCTACCTCCAGCAGATGGGGGTGGAGGAGAGCCAGCTGACGGTGACGGCGCGGCTCAACGATCAGGAGTCCATCAAGAATCTGGTGGCCGGCGGGCTGGGCGTGTCCATCATCTCGGAGAAGGCGGCGGAGGATGCCCGGGATGCCGGGCGGCTGCTGACATTCGAGCTGCCGGGCGGCGGGGCACGGCGGGCGCTGTACGCCGCCTGCCGCAGGGGGGCGCCGGTGAACCGGCAGACCCGGCAGTTTCTGGATTTCGTCATCGGCTTTTACCGGTGAAAGCGCGGCGGGGATAAATGAGAGAAACTATGGCGGAAAAAAGGAAATTCTGTCTTGCAAAAAAGAGAAAACGGTGATAAAATCCCACTCGAATAGGGAATATGCCCGGAAAAGCCGCAGAAATGCGGCTTTTCCGAAACGGAATGGTTAGTAGGCTCTAACCGCTTTTTTGAGGGCGTCGGTTAAACGGCTTTAACAACAGAGGGAGGAATACGGACATGCAGGAAAAGATCACGCTATCCGGCGTACCGGAGACCATGCTGCAGACGGTCTACGCCAGAGCGCGGGAGAGCGGAGGGCGCGGCGCCATCCGTGACCCCAGGGCGGAAGAATTGATAGGGAAGCTGGACTATGATTTCTCCCTTGCGGAAAAGGACGCGCCCATGCGCAGCGGTGTCATCGCCCGCACCATCGTGCTGGACGGACTGACGGAGAGGTGGCTGGCGGCGCATCCCGGCGCAGTGGTGGTCAACATCGCCTGCGGGCTGGACACCCGGTGCTATCGGATGAGCGGCTACGCCCACTGGTACGATCTGGATCTGCCGGATACCATGGCGGTGCGGGAAAAGCTGCTGCCGGCGGGCGGCGCGGTCTCGCAGATCGCCATGTCCGCCATGGACGACTGGGGCGGCGCCGTCCGGGAGCAGGACGGCCCGGCGCTGGTCATCATCGAGGGGCTGACGATGTACCTGTGTCAGGAGGACGTGCAGCGCATCTTCCAGGTCATTGCCAGACGGTTCCGACAGGCCGCCGTGCTGGTGGAGACCATGAATCCCATGGTGGTGAAGCGGTTCAGGGAGAAGTCCATCGATGCCAGCCACGCCCGGTTCACATGGGGCGTGAAGAACGGCGCGGCGCTGGCGGCGCTGCTGCCGGATTTCCGGCTGGTGGAGGAGCACAGCCTGACGGAGGGTATGGCGGCGTTCGTACCCATTTACAAGGTGTTGGATAAGCTGCCCGCCGTGCGGAACATCTCCAATAAGATCATCGTGCTGGAGCGGGCATGAGGAGGCGGAAAATATGTCCAGAAAAGCAACGGAGTTTCAGAAAAAGGAAATGAGCCGGATGTACCGGGGCAAGGAGATCTTCAAGCCCCTGAACACCGGCTGGATCGACGAAAACGTGGCCTGTGTGCGGGAGTGGGTGGCCAACATCTTCTTCTATCGCAAGGGAGATACCACCATCATGATCGACGCGGGCTACAACTACGACCGGCTGGCGGAGAAGATGGGCTGGCTGGGCATCGACCCGCAGTCCATCCGGCATATTCTCATCACCCACCAGGACACCGACCATGTGGGCGCGGTGGAGGCCGACAGCCCCGGCCTGTTCAAAAACGCAAAGCTGTACATCGGTGAGGACGAGAACCGCTATCTCACCGGGGAGGTGCGCCGCAGGGTCATTTATCACCTGTACAAGCTGCCCCAGGTGACGATCTGCAACGAGAAGGTGCTGCTGCGCGACGGGCAGGTGTTCGACATCGACGGCATCCGGATCGAGTGCTTTCTTGTCCCCGGCCACACATGGGGCCACATGGTATATCTCATCGACGGCAGGTATCTCTTTACCGGCGATACCATCTGGTTCGGCGCGGACGGCGGTTACAGCTTCATCTCCGCGCTGGCGGAGGACAACAGGCTGGCGGTAAAGTCGCTGGCGGCGCTGGAGAGGAAACTGCGCAGCCGGGGACTGCATCCTCTGTTCATCACCGGCCACACCGGCTGGACGGATAACCTTGATTTTGCCTTTGCCCACAGGGAGCAGCTCTGCTCGCCGTTCGGAAAGCGCGTCCACGACCCGTCCGCACCCTACGATGCCTATGACGAGTCCGACGACACGGAGGAGAACGCCAGGAGCGGCTGGCTGAAGGGCGTGGGGCGATGAAGCATTTTGAAAAAGGAGCAGGTATGAAGGACAGCGAGCTGAAGATCGACCGGAGCTGCCATGTGCTGTACTCCCGGCCCTGCAAAAAGCAGATACAGGCGAAGATCGCCCTGCACTATCCCGCGGCGCAGCGGGAGGCCGTGTGGGAGCGGGTACAGCGGCAGTATGAGGTGTTCCTCTCCGACTGGCGCACCGATCTGGGCGGCCGGAGGAACTTCCACAACGGCGCCGGCGGCACATATGACTGCATCGCCATCATGAGCTATTACGTCGTGTGCAGAGAGGTCACATCCTTCCGGGAAATCGAGGAGATGGAGGAAGATCTGATCCTGCCCGCTTTCCGCAGGCTGTCCGGCTTTGCGGACTGCAACAAGCCGTTTTTCAGAAGGCTGATGTACAAAGCATTTATGCGGGCGAAAAAAGGCTGTGACCAATGGCACGACTACGAAATGAACGTTGCGCCATTTGATGCGGACAAGCCCATCTATTATGAATTTACGGCGTGCCCGGCGGCGGAATTTGCAAAGAAGCACGGGCTGGAGGAGATCATGCCGGCGCTCTGCAATGTGGACTATGCGTCCATGGAACTGCTCCACGCAAGGCTCGTCCGCACATCCACCTGTGTGGACGGCTGCAGATGCGACTATACCATCTGCGGCGACAGGGACCCGTACCTCAGGGAGCATCCCGAATACCGGGACGAGGCGGGGTACAGGCGGAACAAATAGAAAAATTTCAAGGACAGGAGATTTTGCGATGAAAATTCTGGTATTCGGTGCGGGCGTGCTGGGCTGCAACCTGGCACGGGACCTGTTCCGCGCCGGGAAGGACGTGACGCTGCTGGCGCGAGGCAGCTGGGCGGAGGAGATTCAGCGAAACGGCCTGCGCATCAAGGATAAGTTTTCGCCCCGCGTGTCGGTGAACCGCGTCCCGGTGGTGACGGAACTGAAGCCGGAGGATGTGTACGATGTCATCTTCGTTGTCCTGCGCTACACGCAGCTGGACGCCATTCTGGACACGCTGCGGGCCAACGGGACAAGGAACATCGTCTTTGTGGGCAACAACGTGCGTGCGGGTGCGCTGGCCGCTTCACTGCCGGAGAAAAACGTGCTGTTTGCCTTTGCCTCCTCGGCGGGACACCGGGAGCGTGACCGGGTGGCGTCCGTCGACCTGAAAAAGATCACCATCGGGCAGCTGGCGGGTGCACCCTCCAATGAGACGCTGATCGGGCAGATCTTCGGCGGCACGAAATACAAGGTGACCTACGAGCCGAACATGGAGGACTATCTCCTGTGCCACGCGGCGTTCGTGCTGCCGGTAGCCTTTGCCTGCTACAAGGCCGACGGCGACCTGAAGAAGCTCAAGGGCGACACGGCTTATCTCAGCCGCCTCATCGATGCCAATATCGAGGGCTACCGCGCCATCCGGAATGCCGGACACGCCATCCTGCCGGCATCGGACGCGGATTTTGAGAGTGCTGCGTATCGCAGGACCTGCCTGCGCTTTTTCAAGCTCATGTGCGCCACGAGTCTGGGAAAGATCTGCGCGTCCGACCACGCCATGAACGCGGTGGATGAGATGAGCGCGCTGGACCGGGACCTGAAGCGATTCTTTGACGAAAACGGCGGGGCGTATCCGGTTTGGTGCCAGCTGGAACGGGAGGCCGGGAGGTATCTGCAATGAAAGAGCTGATCCTGAAAACGGTGCTGGAGGGCCTGGGCCTGGGCGTCCTGCTGGTGCTGGTCTGCGCCGTGGGCATCCGGAAGGGCGCCGTGGGGATGGTGCATCTTTACAGCCCGGAGGTGCAGGGCCGGTGTGTCAGGCTGGGACTGACCACCCATGAGCGTATCAAGCGGAACGCCCTGCTTTTCAAGGTGATCTGTGTCCCCGGTTATCTCGCCTATGTGCTCCTCTGCGCCTATGCGGTCAACGGCGCACGGGGCTTTCTGGCTGGCTTCTGGCAGATGCTGGTGATGCTGTCCGTCATGAACCTCATCGACCGATTCCTCATTGACGATTACTGGGTGGGCCACACCAAAGCGTGGACCATTCCGGGCACGGAGGATCTGAAGCCGTACATCACCGGGAAGGACAGAGAGAAAAAGTGGCTGTTCGGCACGGTGGGCATGGTGGTCATCGCGGCGGTGCTGTCGGCCATCATGATGATTTTCATACACTGAGATCGAGGCGATACCATGTTATTTGAGCCACTGGGCGACAGGCGGGCCCCCGCCGTGCTGTTCTTCCACGCCATGGGCGTGACGGGGGCAAGCAGCGAACCGGTGGCGCGATACCTGCGGGACGGATACTTCTGCATTCTGCCCACCTCCACTGTGTACTGTCCGGGGCAGACGTATATCAGCAAGGCGGACGAGGTGCGGCAGGTGGAGGAATTTCTGCGCGGACAGGGCGTGCAGCGCCTTGCGCTGGTGACGGCCTCCTCCATCGGCGCGGATCTGGCACTGGCATTTCTGACGCAGACAGCGCTGCCTGTGTCGCACGTCTATTTCGACGGCGGACAGTTCGCGCAGATCGGAAAGGGGACGCGGCGGATCATGACGCCGTTTCTGTATCTGGCCATCAAGAGCCTGTACTGGTCGAAGGGCGGCACGCTGAAGAAGATCATGTGGTGCGATGACGATGCCATCAAGCCCTATTTCATCGCGGCGGGCAGGGCGCTGCGGTATGGCAGCCTGCGCCGCCAGCTGGCGGACAGTCTGGAGGACGAGCCGTTTCCGCCGCTGCCGGAGGATCTGCAAAGACGCATCTATTTCGCGTTCGGCAGCAGCGAGGAGCACTACAAGTACCGGGACGCGGTACGGAAGGCGTACCCACAGGGCCATTTTCCGGTGTTTGAGGGCTATGACCACATGCAGTACCAGATCCGCGACCCACAGGGCTTTGCGGTGCTGCTGCGGTCGGTCATGGAACGGGATACGCTGCCGGAACTGCCGATGCTGCGGCCGTGACAGAGTTAAAGAGAGCCGAAAGGAGAGAGGAACATGCAGTATGCTGGAATGCCGTGGGGAATGTGGGCGCTGTTCGGCGGCTCGTTCCGCCGTCAGCTGACCGCCGTACTTGGCTATGACCCGGAAACGGCAGGGGAGGTCGCCCGGAAGGCCAAGCCCCGGTACAGGGCGATCATCGACGAGCTGCCGGAATTTGAAAAGGCCGACCGCTTCAAGATGAACATTGTCAACTGCGCCATGCTGGGGGCGTTTATCCTGTCCATGCCGGAGCGCCCGGATGTGGAGCGCCTGACGGGCTACTACGCCGCGGCCATGATGACAAAGCCGATGGAATGGTTCTGCCGCAAGAGCGGAAAGAAGAAATTCACCGAAGGTGATATTGCCGGGATGAAGGCCACCACCGCCCTGCGCGCCGCCGACTGCAACCCGTATTCGTGGAACATGGACTTTATCCAGTACCCGGACGGCAGCGGGTACGAAGGACGGTTCACCCGCTGCGGCATCTGCGAGCTGATGAAGAAGCTGGGACTGTACGACCTGACGCCGGCGCTGTGTCATCTGGACTACACCATGAGCGAGGCCGGCGGCGCCACGGATTTCGTGCGCCGGTACACGCTGGCCTCCGGCGGGCCGTACTGCGACTGCGGGTATAAGAAGAAGGCGTGACGCAGGCCGGATATCCGAAAAGACATACGTAAAAGCAGCGGCTCCGCTTGGCGGAGCCGCTGCTTTTACGTGCGGTTTTGCTTGCGTGTCCCGGAAAAATGCCGTATAATGACAAAAAACACGGCAGGAGGGTCTTGCGATGTATGAACTGATACAGGTATCCGGCAGCAGCTATTATGTGCAGAGTCCCGCCAAGATCGGCCTTGTGCGGCTGAATGACACGGACGTGTGCCTCATCGACAGCGGCAGCGACAAGGACGCGGGCCGTAAGGCCCGGCAGATCCTGGATAAAAACGGCTGGCGCCTGACGGCCATCTACAACACCCACTCCCATGCCGACCACATCGGCGGGAACCGGTACCTCCAGAGCCAGACGAACTGCCGTGTGTACGCGCCCGGTGCGGAGTGCGCGTTTACCCGCCATACGGTGCTGGAGCCGTCTTTGCTGTACGGCGGCTGTCCCCCCAAAGAGCTGCGGCACAAATTCCTCATGGCGCAGGAGAGCGATGCGTCGTACCTGACGGCGGAGGTGCTGCCGCAGGGGATGGAGCTGCTGCCGCTGCCCGGCCACTGCATGGACATGGTGGGCTTCCGCACGGCGGACGGCGTGGTGTATCTGGCGGATTGCCTGTCCAGCCGGGAGACGCTGGAAAAGTACCGCATCGGCTACATCTACGATGTGGCGGCGTATCTGGTCACACTGGAGACGGTGGAAAAAATGGAGGCCAAGGCGTTTGTCCCCGCCCACGCAGAGGTGACGGAGGACATCGCGCCGCTGGCCCGGTACAATATGGAGACGGTGCGGGAGATCGGGGACTGTATCACGGAGCTGTGCGCGCAGCCGCTGGCCTTTGAGGAGCTGCTGAAGGCCCTGTTCGACCGGTACGGTATGACCATGACCTTTGAGCAGTACGCGCTGGTGGGCGGCACGGTGCGCTCCTATCTGACGTGGCTGAAGGAGACGGGCCGGGTGACGGCGGAGTTCGCGGACAACCGCATGCTGTGGCGCCGGGTGTGAGCTGTCAGCCGGCGCGGCGGTGCAGGACGACCTTTTCGCCGTCCACCTCCGCCAGACGCAGCTCCGGGCCGAACACATCCCGGAGCATATCCTCTGTGACAGCGTCGCGGGTGACGGCGTAGCGGATAACGCCGTCCTTCAAAAAGAAGAAGCGATCTCCGAAGGCCAGCGCCTGGTTCAGGTCGTGCAGCGAGCTCAGGACGGCGATATGCCGCTCCTGGGCCGCTTTTTTTGCCTCCCGCAGCATCAGGTGCTCGTTGGACACGTCCAGATTGCCGGTAGGCTCGTCCAGCACCAGCAGCCGCGGCTCCTGTACCAGCGCCCGGGCGATGGCCACCTTCTGCCGTTCGCCGCCGGACAGCTCCGTTACAAGGCGGTCCGCCAGCGGGGCAAGCCCCATGTCGGAGAGAACCTGCGCCGCGGCAGCGCGGTCCGCCGGACCGGCCTGCAGGCCGAAGCGGGACAGGCGGCCCAGCAGCACGGAGTCAAATACCGTCAGATCCCCGAACCGGATGTCCTGGGGCACATAGGCGATGCACTGTGCCCTGCGCCGACGGGACAGGGCCGTCAGCTCCTGCCCGTCAAAGCGGATGGAGCCGCCGTCGGGGGTGCAGATGCCCAGCAGGTTTTTGAACAGCGTGGTCTTGCCGGAGCCGTTGCGGCCCAGCAGAATGCCGATCTCGCCGCTTTGCAGCGTCAGATCTACGCCCCGCAGCACCGGTTCGCTGCGGCGGCCATAGCGATAGGTCAGATGCTCCACGGTCAGCATGCGGCAGACTCCTTTCGGGCAAAAATGATGGTCAGGAAAAACGGTGCGCCCAACAGGGAGGTGATGGCACCCACCGGCAGCGCCGAGCCGCTGCCCAGACTGCGGGACAGCACGTCCGCCAGCAGCAGCAGGAGACTGCCGCTGAGGGCGGAGGCGGGGATGGACCAGCGGTGATCCTGCCCCAGCAGGCGCTTGACGGTGTGGGGGCAGATGATGCCCACAAAGCCGATGACACCCAGGAACGACACGCACACCGCCGTCATGACGGAGGCGGTCAGCAGAGAGACAAAGCGCAGCAGCGCCACGTTGACGCCCAGTGTCCCGGCGGTGTCGCCGCCGCTGAGCAGTGCGTTGTAGCGCCATGACAGCAGGAGGAAGAACGCCGTACCGGCCGCCACCACGGCCAGCATGATCCAGTCCGTGCGGTAGGTGGCCCGGCCCAGATCGCCGAAGCTCCAGATCACCGCCGCTGACAATCCCACGTCCGTGGCGTAGAACTGCAGGATCGTGGTGGCCGCCGTCCACATGGCGCCGATGGCGATGCCGGCCAGCACCACCACATTGGGGGAGAACGCCCGCAGGCGGCACAGTCCCAGGATCAGCAGGATGGACGCGGCGGCGAACAGGAAGGCCAGCAGCGATGTGGCAAAGGGACTGACGCCCACGCCGTAGTTGGCCAGATTGTTGCCGGTGGAGAGAAAGCCGCCGGAGAAGGCGATGATGGACAGGTTGGCGCCGAACACCGCCGCGTTGGACACGCCCAGCGTGGACGGGGAGGCCATGGCGTTGCCCAGCGTGGTCTGCATGATGAGACCCGAAACGGACAGCCCCGCTCCGGCGATGAGCGCCGCCAGCAGACGGGGGATGCGGATGCTCCAGATGATCCGTGCCGCCGTACCGCCGGTGCGGCCCAGCAGGGCGGACAGGCACTCGCCCACGGTCATGCGGGACGAACCCACCAGCAGACAGGCAAAGGCGGCCAGCACCACGGCGCAGGCCAGTATGACGACCACCGCCGTGTTTTTCCGTGTCCGGGAAGTCCTGCCGTTCATGTGTGTCCTCCTCCGCGCGGGGAAAATATAAAGTATTATACAACAAACACGAATTTCGCACAAGCGGGTAGGGGGGATGGTCCGGCGGTATCGTGCATTCTGCACATTGACATTTTCGTTTTTCGGGGATAATATACGCATTCTGGAAAGAAAACTATGGGGAGGTGCCCCTTATGTCCGCAAAAAAGACAAATATCCAGCTTTTCCATCCGCTGGATCTGACGCAGGGGACGTGCTGGAAAACCATTCTGGTGTTCTCGCTGCCGGTGATCCTGTCCTACCTGCTCCAGCAGGTCTATTCCATCAGCGATGCCGCCATCGTGGGTCAGACCCTGACGGCGCAGGAGGTGGCCGGCGTCAACGATACGGCCTCGCTGGTGTTCATCTTTCTGCAGTTCGCCTTCGGTGTCAGCGCCGGCTTCTGCGTGGTGACCTCCTGCCATGTGGGCGCCCAGAACAACGCCGGCGTCCGCCGCAGCCTTGTCACCCAGATCGTCCTGTCCGCCGCGCTGACGGTGATTTTGACGACGCTGGCGCTGCTCCTGCTGAATCCCATGCTGGCGTGGATCAACGTGACGCCGAAGGACGCGGAGGTCTACCGCGCCGCCTATACCTACTGCTTTATCATCTTCGTGGGCATCGGCGCGCAGCTGTTTTACAACTTCATCTGCTCCTTCCTGCGCAGCATGGGCGACTCCGTGACGCCGCTGCTGTTCCTGCTGTTTTCCACCCTGCTGAATGTGGGGCTGGATCTGCTGTTCATCCTGAAATTCCACTGGGGCGTGGCGGGCGCGGCGGCTGCCACCGTATCCGCCCAGCTCATCAGCACCGTGGCTTGTTTCTGCTACGCCTTTGCCCGCTATCCGGAGATCCGCCTGAAGCGGGAGGACTGGCGCATCACGAAGTACGATGTGCGCCGCCATGTGAGCCGGGGCATCCCGCTGGGACTGCAATTCTCCGTGCTGGCCATCGGCATCATCGTCATGCAGAGCGTGGTGGTGCAGTTCGACATGCTGGACGGACGCATGGTGTCCAGCGCTGCCCAGAACGGCTTCGGCGCGGCCAATAAGCTGTCCAACCTGATGATGACGCCCATGAACGCGCTGGGTACGGCCATGACCAGCTTCACCGCCCAGAATCTGGGAGCGGGACGGTATGACCGCATCAAAAAGGGTACGCTCCAGAGCATGATCGTCATGGGCGGTATCGTGCTGTGCGGCGTGGGCCTCGGTATGCTGCTGACCGTCAACGACCTCTACTTCCATGTGTTCCTCAGCGCCGACAAGGTGACGGAGGAAACGGTGCGCTTCGGCAATACATACCTCTATGTGGACTTTGCCATGTATCCGTTCCTGGGCGGCATCTTCCTCATCCGCAACTGCGTGCAGGGCATCGGGCGGTCGCCCTTCGTGCTGGGCGCCGGCGGGGCGGAGCTGGTGGCCCGCATCTCGGTGTGCCTGCTGCTGCCCGCTGCCGTGGCAGGCGGCACGGTCAGCGCCGCGGCGCCTCCGCTGGCGTTTTACGCGCTGTGCGCCGCTGACCCGATGGCCTGGATCGCCGCCGACACAGTGCTCAGCATACCGCTGATCCGCAACATCCTGCGCATGGATTACCGCTACCTGCGGGGCGGTCAGGTATAAAAAAGAGACGGCGAGAGCCGTCTCTTTTCCTTTATCCCCGATGGAGAATGGCGTCCAGATCCTGCTCCGGCGCGGTGGTGGGCTGGAGCCCGTAGGTATCCACCAGAATTTTCACCACGGACTCCGACAGGAACGCCGGCAGGGTGGGGCCGAGGTACATGTTCTTCACGCCCAGCGCCAGCAGACTCAGCAGGATGCACACCGCCTTCTGCTCGTACCACGACAGCACCAGCGTCAGCGGCAGGTCGTTGACGGTGCAGCCGAAGGCCTCCGCCAGCGCCAGCGCCACGGTGACGGCGCTGTAAGCGTCGTTGCACTGACCCATGTCCAGAATGCGGGGCAGGCCGCCGATCTCGCCCAGATCCAGGTCGTTGAAGCGGTACTTGCCGCAGGCCAGCGTCAGTACCAGCGAGTCCATGGGCGTCTGCTTCACAAATTCCGTGTAGTAGTTGCGGCCGGGATGGGCGCCGTCGCAGCCGCCTACAAGGAAGATGTGCTTCACGGCGCCGCTTTTCACGGCGGATAGCCTCCGCGTGGGACAGCACCGCCGCGTGGCCGAAGCCGGTGGTCAGCATGTGGCCGCCGTTGATGCCGCTCATGCTGTGGTCGTGGTCGTAGCCGCCCAGCGCCAACGCCTGTTGGATGAGGGGGGAGAAATCCTTGCGGCCGTTTTCATCGGCGGCGATGTGGGTCAGACCGTCGTAACCCACCACGGAGGTGGTGTACACCCGGTCAGCGTAGCTGGGGCGGGGCGGCATCAGGCAGTTGGTGGTGAACAGAACAGGCGCGGGAATGGCGTCAAATTCCGTCTGCTGGCTCTGCCACGCCGTGCCGAAGTTGCCCGCCAGATGCGGGTAGGCCTTCAGCTTAGGGTAGCCGTGGGCGGGCAGCATCTCACAGTGGGTGTAAATGTTGATACCTTTACCCTTTGTCTGCTCCAGAAGCTGGTGCAGATCCTCCAGATCGTGGCCGGACACCACGATAAACGGCCCTTTTTTGATGTCCGTGTTCACCCGGGTGGGCACCGGGTCGCCGAAGGTACCGGTATTGGCGCTGTCCAGCAGGGCCATGCACCGGAAATTCACCTGACCGAACGACATGATGAGGGCCAGCCATTCCTCCACGGAATGCTCTTTGTTGACAGCGCACAGTCCCTTGTAGAACCAATCCGTCACCGTTTCGTCCTCATAGCCCAGGTTCAGGGCGTGGTGGGCGTAGGCGGCCATGCCCTTCATGCCGAACAGCAGCGTGGAGCGCAGGGAGACGATGTCCGTCTCGCCCTTCCAAAGCGTCGTTACCGGCGATCCACCGCCGCCCAGACGCTGACGCTCCGCTATGACGCGGTCGGTGAAGCGGCGGATGGCGGCGTTGTCGAAGTTCACGTTGGTCAGCGTGGTGAAAAGCCCGTCCATCAGCAGGCGGGATGCCTCGCGGCTGTGCTCGCCCCGCTGCTCTGCGGCCTCCGCCAGGCGGATCAGCTCGCAAAGCAGTTCATCCTGCAAATTGGCGGTGTCTGGCTGCTTACCGCATACGCCGGTGCGGACACAGCCCTTGTTGCCGGCGGTCTGCTGGCACTGGAAACAAAACATGTCGGACATGCTGGATACCTCCTGTTTGGTTTGCTGGTAGTATTTTTCAGATTTTCGATTTTATTCTTGACAGATACGGGTGGGATGTGCTAATATAATCGAGCTGACGATTTGAGCGGAGGGCGTACGCGGGTGTAGCACAATGGCCAGGGCACCAGCCTTCCAAGCTGGGGATGCGGGTTCGATTCCCGTCACCCGCTCCAACTTGACAGTATGCGCCAGTAGCTCAGTTGGATAGAGCAACTGCCTTCTAAGCAGTAGGCCAGGGGTTCGAGTCCCTTCTGGCGTGCCATTTTTCCCCCGGCGGGGCGTCAGCACGATCCCAGACGGATGTATATGTGGTGGGTGTAGCTCAGTTGGTTAGAGCACCGGATTGTGGTTCCGGGTGTCGAGGGTTCGAGTCCCTTTACCCACCCCACAAAAAGATGAGGGATTGGGAGAAGATCCCGATCCCTCATCTGCTTTTCCACATAGGGGTGTAGCCAAGTGGTAAGGCAAGGGACTTTGACTCCCTCATCCGCTGGTTCGAGTCCAGCCATCCCTGCCAGACAAGCCCGGATGGCCCGCCATCCTTTCCTATATGCTTCGTTAGCTCAGTAGGTAGAGCACCTGCCTTTTAAGCAGGGTGTCCGGGGTTCGAATCCCCGACGAGGCACCAGAAAAGAAAGACGCTGTTGAGCGTCTTTCTTTTCTGCTGTTTTGCGCGCCGAAGCCGGGCGCAGCAGGGGGGTCCCTTCCCGTGGCGGCCGGTGATTGCAAAGAGAAAATTTGCGTGCTATAATCTGTTGAGAAAAACATGGCTGTGAATGAGGAGGAGCACAACATGAAGATCGTGATGATCACAGGCAGCGCGCACCGGCATGGTACCACCGCGGCGCTGGCAGACAAGTTCCAGCAGGGCGCACAGGACGCCGGGCATGAGATCTACCGTTTTGATGCGGCGTTTCAGGATGTTCACCCCTGCATTGGCTGTGACAAGTGCCGCCGCACGGGCGTCTGTACCTTCGAGGCGGACGACATGAAGCTGCTGAACCCCCACCTGCTGGAGGCGGACGCGATAGTGTTCGTTTCGCCCGTCTACTACTTCACCATCAACGCCCAGCTCAAGGCTGTCATCGACCGTTTCTACGCCAACAACGAGGCGCTGATGGGTGGAAAGAAGGCCGTCCTCATCACGGCCATGGCGGACACAGAGATGGACTCGGCACTGGCCGGCAATGAGATGTTCCGGCAGATGACCGGCTATCTGGAGTGGGAAAACGCAGGCATCCTGAATGTACGCAGCGCCTCCACCGCCGCCGATCTCGGCGAGGACGACCTGTCCCGCGCCTATGCGCTGGGCCGGGAGCTGCGCTGATCGGGTATCACAGAGCATCATACACCGCAAAAGGGCATCGCGTGAGAACACGCGATGCCCTTTTGCGGTGATGGACCGCTTAGAGGATGTGATACTCCTTCAGCAGCTTTTCGATGTCGGTGCCCTCAATCTTGCTCAGCGCCTTTTTCAGTGCCAGCTTCTCGATGAAGTTGAACTCCATGTCGGCGGGAGACTTGCCGTCCCGCAGCTTCACGGTGGCGTCCAGCAGGTCGCGGACATCATACACGCTGCCCCAGACCTCGGGTACGCCGCGGTCCACGTTCAGCAGGGTATACACGGCCTCCATGCCGGTGCGCATGGAATACTCGGTGGTGAAGATGGTGTCACGGGGCGTCTCGGCAAACTGACCCAGGAAGGCGAAGTTCACACTGCCGTCGGGCACTACCTTGGGCCGGTCGCCGTAGGCGCGGGGCATGAAGAAGGCATCGATATACGGCATCATGACGGGCACGGTGTTGGCGCTGTTTTCCGCCATGTCCTCGATCTGTTCCACGGGTACGCCGATGTGGTACAGCCACTCCATGCAGATCTCCTTGCCGGTGCACTCCCGCATGGGCTTCTTCACAAAGTCGCCGGGCTTATCGGTGAACAGGGAGTACACCCACACCAGGCAGTGGTCCTTGGGTTGCTGGCGGAACTGGGGCTGGCGGTTGATGGTCCAGCTCATGAGCCAGCTGGAGTCCTTGACGGTGACGATGCCGCCGGTGACCACCTTGCCGCTGAACGGGTCGCGCTTGCAGATGTTGGTGATATAGGGGATGATGCGCTGGTCCAGCGTCTCCACGGTGGCGCTCATCCAGTTGGTCTGCTCCGGGTCGTAGCAGAACTTGTCGGGATGGCCGAAGTCGGGGTCCTGCGCGGCGATCTTCCGCCACATGTCCCAGCCGCCGCCCTCCTTGATCTCGGTATTGTAAGGGGCGGGGGTGTTCTGGCTGCCCATGGAGGAGTTTTCCACGCAGCCGCCGTTGGTGATGAACACCAGGTCGTTCTCCGCCAGGTCGATGCCGCCCTTTTCCCCGTTCTCGATGATGTCGATGCGCTTGGCCAGCTTGTGCTTCGGGTCGGAGCAGTCGAACTCCACGTTGGTCACCTGCACGCCGTAGTGGAACTGGACGCCGTAGCCCTCCAGATACTTCACCATGGGCAGGATCATGGACTCATACTGGTTGTACTTGGTGAAGCGCAGGGCGGTGAAGTCGGGCAGGCCGCCGATATGGTGGATATACCGTTGGATATACAGCTTCATCTCCAGTGCGCTGTGCCAGTTCTCAAAGGCGAACATGGTGCGCCAGTACAGCCAGAAGTTGCTGTTGAACACCTCATCGTCGAAGAAATCGGTGATGCGCTTGTCCTGCAAGTCCTCGTTGGGGGTGAAGAACAGCTTCATGATCTCCATGGCGCCCTTGTCGGAGATGTCGAACTTGCCGTCGGTGTGGGCGTCCTCACCGCGGTTGGCGGTGGCACGGCACAGGGAGTAGTTGGGGTCGGCCTTGTTCAGCCAGTAATACTCGTCCAGTACGCTGACGCCCTCCGTCTCGATGGAGGGGATGGAATGGAACAGATCCCACATGACCTCGAAATGGTTGTCCATCTCGCGGCCGCCCCGCATGACGTAGCCGATGTTCTCGAACTTCCATCCGTCGCAGGCACCGCCGGCGGTGGGGCCCTTCTCCAGAATGTGGACGCGCTCGCCCTTCATCTGGCCGTCGCGGACCAGATAGCAGGCGGCGGTCAGCGCCGCCAGGCCGCTGCCCACGATATAGGCGGATTTGTTGTCCACGCCCTCCGGCTTTTTGGGACGGGCAAACGCTTCATAGTTACCACTGGAATAATACATAATGCAAACCTCCTGTAAACTGTATGTTTTCTTCTTGATGATGAAAACATACACTCACGCGGGAAAATGTTCAATAAGCAGAAAAATCCCGGTGATAAGTTTTTTATCACCGGGGCATAGGGTGTTCAGTTTTTTATCATTCCGCCGCATCTGATAAAGGTTTGTCGGTGCGCAGGCGCTCCAGCGCGGCGCGGACACTGCCGTGGATCACCTGCTCCAGCCTGTCCACCATGACCTGCGGGTCACCCTTCATGTCGCTTTTCACCCAATCCAGCATCAGGCCCACGAACATATATTTATACAGTGTGGCGATGAAGGCCTTGTCCTCCGGGCGCACGGACATGCCTTGCGCCTGTTCCTCCACCACATCCTCCAGCAGCCGGTAGGTGACCTGATAGAGGTAGTTTTCCACCTGTTCCCGGCTGACGGAGCGGTAGACATTGAGGATAAAGGGCTTGTTGTTCAGCACCTCCTGAAAGATCTGCAAAAGCCCCTGCTGCCACGTCTCATAGGTCTTTTTTCCCGCCAGGGCGCGGCTGGCGTCCTCCTGACAGCACCACTCCACCAGATCGTAGATATCCTTGAAGTGATAGTAAAACGTCATGCGGTTGATGCCGCAGTCGTCGGTGATGTCGCTGACGGTGATCTTGTGCAGCGGCTTTTCCAGCAGCAGCTTTTTCAGCGACGCCTCCAGCGCCCGCTTGGTGACCTGTGACATGGGGAGACCCTCCTTTACCGGCCTGTGCTCCCATTATAGGAGGGCAGCGGTATTTTTGCAAGCGGCATTCTTTCGCATGCCGTGTCCGCATTCGCTGGTCTGCACCGTTATATAGAGTGATGGCGCAGACGGCGCATCTGTGTTATGATACAGACAGAATAAAGACGGAGAGGGGGTGAAGGCGTGCTCCTTTACACGCAGGCCATCGGCGACGCACAGCAGAGACGGCTCTTTGAGGACGTATATACCGCCTACCGGGGCCGGATGCTGGCGCTGGCGCGGCGAAAGCTGCGGACGCAGGAGGATGCGGAGGACGCGGTGCACCAGGCGTTCCTCTCGCTGGCGGAGCACTTTGAGCGGCTGGCCCCGCTGCCCCGCACGGAGCTGGAGGCCTATCTGACGGTGGTGGTGGAGCGCAAGTGCATCGACATCCTGCGGCAGCAGGCCCGGCTGTCCGGGACGCCCTTTGATGAGACGCTCCCGCTGGTAACACCGGCGCCCTGCGGCGATGCGCTGGCGGACGCCATGGGACGCCTGCCGCCCCGTTACCGGGAGGCGCTGCTGCTGCGCCATGCCTGCGGCTACTCCACACGGGAGACGGCGGCGCTGCTGGCGCTGTCCTTCGCCGCCGCCCAGAAGCTGCTGTACCGGGCGCGGGAGGCGCTGCGCGCAGAATTGGAAAAGGAGGCGATATGCCCATGAACACCACCTTCAGCGACGCCGCGCTGCGTCAGGCGGCGCAGCGGCTGGCGTACCAGTTGTCCGCCGCCTTGCCGGCGGAGGATGCCGATTTCTCCGCCGGGTTCGATGTGCGGCTGGCGCCGCTGCTCCGC
>ENA-OPAV01001202-OPAV01001202.1-human-gut-metagenome-genome-assembly--contig:-NODE-1202-length-18150-cov-2.866814_pt1 | contig 18150 bp, 18 predicted proteins | sample MGYA00241056_ERZ501428 | MGnify/ENA primary metagenome ERZ501428 (study PRJEB25962, sample SAMEA2042621) | human gut metagenome | biome: human gut; feature: human-associated habitat; material: faeces... | reverse complement strand
GTGCAAAATTTCCGCTACTGCCTATCTGTGCAAAATTTCCGCTACTGCCTATCTGTGCAAAATTTCCGCTACTGCCTATCTGCGCAGAATCTCCGCTACTTATTTTATTATCAGCAATACATGTTGATGTTTTTTCTATAGCAAAATCAACACAGGCATTTATAAATTTTGATATTGACAGCTTTGCACCTATTTTCAGTTTTTTAGTACAGAATTTTCTGTTATTATCAGTTTTTACTTCATCTAATGCTTCAACCTCTGCAAACTCATTGAAATCGCCAGTATCATTTATGAAGCCATAATAATCCAATACATCAAACGGGTTTTCACAAAAATGCATTCCATAACTGCATATTTCTGCTTCTTCTTCCTCAAATACCGTATTTTCTGCGTACTGTTTGCCTCGGCATATCAGCCCTGGCTCAAATCCTTTATACCCTTTCATTTTTTATTCCTCCTTTTTTAATTTTTAAATCAAATCTTCCCTTAAAACATTCTGTTTCTTATTGATATATGTATAATCTCTAATCATATTATCAATAATCGCACGATCATTAATTGCCTTTAGTTCTCCCCATGGGTCGGGACTGTAATTTGTCTCACATTGCCGTGTTTTTATGTTATATATAGTTTGCTTCATTTTTTCCTCCTTGGTTTTATTTTTTTCAAAAATGCCATACACACATATACCATCGTACAAAATGCGCCGTTGGCACAACAAATCCTCTGTTAACCTTTCCGGGCTTACGTTCCGAAATACCTAGCAACCCTTTACTTTCAAGATTTTCACGTATAGTGTTTTCATCACAGCCGAATTTCTCAGCTAATATTGGGATCGGTATCTGTCTAGGATATTTTTCAACCATCTCAGCTAACCACTCAGTATCCTGATCTATAAACTCTTGTATGACGGTCTGCGCTGTTGTTTCTGTCATATTAATCACCTCCTTTTCTAATTTTATTAGCCATAGTTTCCTCCTTTACGCTGACTTGGTTTCTGTGCGTTCAAATAAATATCTTATATCATATTCTGGAAAAAGGTTGTCTCTAATCATAAAGGCTTCTTCTAAGTCGAAACTACGTTCATAAATTTTCGTTCTTAATGTAGATTCTGGCATTCCAACAACTTTCGCAGCAGCATTAACAGAAATTCCCTTACAATTTAAACTGCTTAACAAATTCGCGTACATATTATTCACCTCCGTTATTTTTAGAACGCTTTTTCGTTCCATGTTTATATTATAGCCGAATTTGCGTACAATGTCAAGTGAATTTATACGCAAATTCGTATTTCTACCTAATGCACAAAATATATACGCATTTTTGGCTAAATTATACGAATATTTATTAATTAATACGAATAATCGTACAATAATATTGATTTTCTTTTAAAAATATGGTATATTCATATACAGGAGTGTGATTTAAATGGGTTTTGGAAAATTACTTGAAAAAAAAATGAAAGAGAAAAATATTAAACAATCTGAACTTGCTAAAGCCGTTGGTATTCCTAAGACTACATTAAGTAGTATTATTTCAAGAGATAACAACAAAGTAGAAATTGAAAAATTTTTAAGTATATGTAAATACTTAAATTGTGATCCGGAAGAATTTTATTCTGAATATATTCAGGAAAAAGAAAAAACCCCCCATTTTATTGATAATAAATGGGAAGCTCTTAGAATTCAGCTTAGTTCACTAAGCGATAATGAACTTATCGAACTACATAATTATGTAAAGTATCTTTATTGGAAACGCAATTCAAACGAGGAGCAAGATTAATTTCTTGTTCTTCCTGCTTTGAATTATTTTTCTCCATTTTTTGAAGCATTGATATAATATCATCTATTATCAAGTTACGTTCACTAACAGTCATTTCATTTGACCTCCTTTCTGAGAACATTTGTTTATATTATAGAATGTTTGTTTTAAAATGTCAATACATTTGCGAACAAATTTTCTATTTTGTTGATTTTTGTCACATTTTGCTAAAAACATCTTGAAAAATTATTGTAATATGCGAATTGCAAAATATTATCACATATAGTATAATTTTAATATATTTTTTATATTAAAGGAGTACTGTATATGGGTTTTATAATTCTGCTTGTGATTTGCTGTGCTTTGGTTATTTTAATCATGCTTGGTTTTATTGTGTATACGATTGCTACTGGGCAATTTCATGCACTGCCGAAAGAAATAATAATAACTGCAATTCCATCTCTAATTTTATTCTTAATGTTTAAGTTTTGTAAAAATAGCAAAAATAAAGTCTCTGAAAAAAATGTTCAAGAAAAAACAGATGAAAAAACATCGTCAACGTCAAATGAAAGTAAAAAAACTACAAACATTTTGTATAATTGTTTGCCAACATATTATCTGTTTAATATACCATTGGCTTACAGTTACGATTACGTTAAAGTTTGTATTATTAAAGGTCAAGAGCCTGATATTACAAAATTAGAAATAGGTATGGAAGTTGAATTGAAACAAGAGCCTAATAATCAGTATGATAATAAAGCAATTGCAATTTTGGCTAATGATGAAAAAATCGGGTATATGTATAAGGGTAAGCTAAAAGATATGGCTAATGATTTTATTAACGATATGAAAAGCTATGTATTCGGCTATATAACAGAAATAAAAAATGATGAAATTTATTTGAATTTAGGATATTATAAAAAGATTTACCCTAAATATGCACACAGTACAACATTCAAATTGATAGGTACAGGTGCTATTGAAATTCAAGATAATCTTTTATACTGTTCGGAAGATGATGAAGTTGAATTCAATTTTGATTATGACAGGGATTGTTATGTGGTTGAAACTCCCGATTTGATCGGATATGCCCCGAAAAATAAAAATGAAATTATAAAAAATGCCAATAAATATTATGCATTTATTTCATCAATTGACGAAAAAGAAGATAAATATACTGTATCAGTAACCATGAAATATGAATGAAATAAAATATAAAATTGATTAACCCTATTTTAAGTTTTAGCATTTTTTCCAAAAATGATTATATAATTTCTCATATTGTGCCAATTGTAAAACACTGTCATATATAGTATAATTTTAATATATTTATACTAAAGGTGGATTAATTATGTACGCTAACAAAAAAATTGCGTTTTTAGGTGAACCCAAAATAATTAGTTATCCGGTGAAATATATAACGGCAATAGGCGGTATCTGGAAAGAGTATTATGATGCTGATATTATTATCATGAGTGACAGCAGCTATAGAAAATTTAAAGGAAATTATTATACACCAAAGTTTGAACATATACGTAAACTACTAATAAGCGGAAAAAATATTGAGATAATTAGTGAAAGTGAATTTTGTGGGGAAACACCAAAAATCAGAAGCAAATCTCACAATAAAAGAAACAAAGGATTCAGCATACGTGAAGAATTAAATAACTATACTGTTATAGACCTTGAAACAACTGGAAAATACATTACCACCTGTGAAATTATCGAAATGTCAGCAGTAAAAATCAGATTTGGCAAAGTTGCAGATACTTTTACTACCTTAGTAAAACCAAAAGGTATTTTGCCAAAAGAAGTTACACAATTAACTGGTATAACACCAGATATGCTTAAAAATGCTCCTTTAATAACAGAATCTATTGAAGACTATGTTAATTTTATTGGGAATGATGTTATTTTAGGTCATAATATTACTTCATTTGACTCTAATCTTATTTATGATGCGTATTTTACATACAGCGGTTTAGAATTTAATAATGACATGCTTGATACATATCACTATGCGAGGTGCTGTAATATTGACGTACCTGATTATAAGCTTGTTACTCTCGCAGAATATTTTAACATAGAAAACAATAATGCACATAGAGCGTTAAACGATTGTTTAGTAAATTTTGAAGTGTATGAGGATTTGAAGCCATTTTATAATGGTTGCTATAAATGTTCTTCCACACAATCAAACAAAGAGAAATTTGAGATTTATGATGATTTAGATTTATCTCAGTTTGTCGGCAAACAAATATGCTTATCGGGTGAGTTTGAATTGTGTACAAAGTCCGAATTTACTAGCCAACTAATAAGTATAGGTGGCATTATAAAGAATTCAGTTACATCTAAAACAGATTTTTTAATTGTTGGAAGTAAAGGTAGCGAACGATACAATTTTGGTAACTATGGAACTAAGGTAAAAAAAGCATTAGAATTGCAAGAAAATGGTAAGCATATAAAAATAATTAAAGAGGAAGATATGTTAACATGGATGAAATTGAAAATATAATAAATATAGTAAGTGCAATGTCGGACAAAATTGCAGATAAATATAATATTTCTAAAGATTTTATATTGCCTTTTATAAACAATGATAAATCTCTATCAGTTTGGATAACAGAATTAACAACAGGGAAGAAAACTAAACTTGCTTTTAAAGTATTTTTAAAAGGCAAAAAGGGAGCTAAATATGTTTCTTTTGTTGTGAGAAAACCAACAGTTAAAAATATTTCATTGCCTGAAAATGTTTCATTAAAATATATTGATTCAGACATTGCAAATGTTATTGTCAATTTTCCTACTGGAGAAAATGATTTTGTTACTTTCGTTCATGATATTTTAGATTATTCTGTAAATACATTTGAACCCTCTGATAAATTTGGTTGCTGTAGCAAATACATTGAGTGTTCTAATGCTAAAAAATGTTTACATGAAAATTTGTTTTATGCTAAAGCTTGCTTTTATAGAAAAAATTTAGAATCAGGTAAAATTTTTTACGGAGAAAACAAAAATATATAATTATCTATTTTATGCTCCCCCCTCACTGGAGGGGAATTTTATTAGATAAAATGCAAATCATAACAACACGACCTTTCGTATTTTTTGTCGAATCCGGATTACAGTTATTATTATACTCGGCTTTTTTTCAATTGCAATAGTTTTGGCACGGAACTAAAAAATTGCGTCTCGGTAAATTTTGGGCACGAAAAAATATAGTTTTATTTGTGCAAGATAAACAATAAAATTTACATTTATACCCAATAAAAAATAACGCCCTGCAAATATACAGAGCGTTATTAGTTGTAGTTCCAATCAAAAGGATATTGATTGACTATATAATCATATCACTTTTGAAATGATATGTCAAGGAGTGATTTTATGGGACGTCCAAAGAAAGAGAAACCTAACAAGCAAGGGCTTTATGAAGTTAAAATAACGATAGGAAAAAATTTTGACGGAACGTTAATTCGTAAAAGTTTTAGGAGTTCAATTAGCAAAGCAGATGCTAGAGCCAAAGCGGAACAGTATAAAATAAATAAAGCTGTTTATGAACAAACTGGAGAAAATATAGTAGAACCGACCGCAATAACATTTGAAACATGGGCGAATAAATGGCTTGAATCATACAAACACAATACTGTTAAACAGCATACTTATTTATTTACTTACAAATCTAATGTAGAAAAGTATCTGATCCCGTATTTTAAAAAGGCAAAACTAATTAATATTAAACAGATAGATATACAAAAATATTTTAATACCGTTGTGACAGATAAGGGGAAACCGCTTGCTAAATCCACATTAGATAAACATAAGATGATTTTAAAATCTATGTTCGATGCGGCTATAGATAATGATTTATGTTATAAAAACCCTGTTAAAAATATTAGATATCCGCACATAGCCGAAAAAGAAGATAAACATGTATACAGCCGCAAACAAAAAGAAAATGTTATTGAATACTCTAAAAAACACAACAGGCTAGATATTGTAATCTTACTTGAAACGGGTGTAAGACGTTCCGAATTACTAGGCTTGAAATGGTCTGATATTGATTTTGAAAATAATACTATGCATATTCAACGTGCAGTCACCCAAACAAAGGGTAAAATTATAATAGATAAGCCTAAAACAGAAACATCAGATAGATTTATACCGTTTTCCAACGATTTTGCAGAATATTTAAAGTTAAATTATAACCAATATGAGTATGTGGTTGGCACGAGTAAACCGCAAAGCCCAAGTACATTCGCTACAAACTTCAAAAATTATATGGAAAGCATGGCAACAGAAATATCTTGTCCAGTCTTGACGCCCCATGAATTGAGACATACATTCGGCACTTTATTGCGTGAAGATAGTGTTGACATCTACACAATACAAAAAGTCATGGGGCATTCAGATATATCTGTTACAGCTGCTATTTATGTTCACAATGATATTGATGTTTTAAGAAAACAAATGAAAATTGACGCCGAATAGGTGAGACACAAGTGAGACATTTATAATAGTTTTTTATAGTTTATTTTAATTTTATAGGTTTTGGTAAATAGCGCAAATACGCTGTTTAACCGCAATTTTACTAGTGTTACAGTAAATTGTATTTTTAGACTGGAACTCGTGTATACGTTGATAGCGTATCGAGGGTTCGAATCCCTCTCTTTCCGCCAAAATACGCCGTTTGCAAGGAATTGTAAGCGGCGTTTTTTTATATAAAATTAAGCAGTGAGACACTAAGTGAGACACCCGTACCGAAAAAACTCAAAACGTAAAAAACTAATCGATATTTTATACACGGACTTAACAACGCTCAGCAAGGCTACCAAAATCAACGCTAGTGCCGTTGTAATGATTTTATAGTGGAATTACCCTATTAAAATTTACATAGCTTAAAAGGGGCTTATTTTAGCTTTGTTCTGAAACCTCAATTTTGGAGTTTCAAGCAATTTTTAACAAAGAGTTTAATTATATTGATATCGGCGCAAAATTGCGCAGACGAAAATTGAATTGTCCAACGAAAACCGTCATCAAATTGAGGACGGTTCAGCGGAGCGAGCTTGCCTTGAAGCTGAAACCTATGCTTGCGGCACAGGCTAAGGAGAGACAGAGAGAAAGTCAAAAGAACTTTCATGGTAATCAACATACTAGTGGTATGGGACAGATTTCTGCACCACACCAAAAAAGTAAAACCAGTGATGACATTGCTAAAATAGCAGGAGTGTCAAATAACCTTTCGGTATGGAGCAAATTTCCTTTGCCATTTCGATTGTTAGCTGATGGTCATGCTGAATTTGTGGCATAGGAGTTCCATCCGCACGAAGGACATTTTTGTCCATCGTCATATAGTCCTCATTTTCTACGAATCCATATCCACACATTCTAGGAAACCACTTTGTATATGACGATATAACTTAGAGTTAGGACAATAAAAAGAATTTAAAAATGGCGAATCCCGAAATTCGGGAATCGTTGTTGGTAGGGACGTTTCCTCCTACCCTTAATGTATCTGTCCAGAGGTAAAAATTAGTTGCTTTTGAACCATACGGAATTTCCGTATAGTTTATGACCTCTTACCGATTGGAGAAGAAGTCAAGTCAGTGCGCTGCGAGTTCGCCATTAGTGCGCTATTACTCTGAAAGTGCGCTATAAACCATTAAAAGCGGCTGAAAACAAATTAGCATCAAGCCGCACAGATACGTTGTTTATTAAGGATTATTGAAAGCTGTAAAAATTATTTTGTATAGCTACGAACCAGTAGGTCGGGGGTTCGAGTCCCTCCTGGCGCACCAAAGCAGTTACGTCCTTTGAAGTAATTCAGAGGACGTTATTTTTTGCCTAAAAAATTGCCAGTTCTCAATAAATAAAAGGCGGAGCAAAATTCTTATTTTCGCTCCGCCGATAAAATTATTTTTCTTTCAGACTCTCCCCGAATCCTTTCTTTATAGGCTCAAGGAAATAATCCATAACTGTGCGTTTATCAGTCTTTATTTCAACACTTCCCGAAAGTCCTGAAATAATGTCGATATCATCGTGTTTATCAGTGATTTCAATTTTCACAAGATATACGCTGCCCATTTGCTCGCTTACAAAAGCGCTCGGACTTATGTATTTTACCTTACCCTTGACCGTTCCGTACTTGTTATACGGATACGCTTCAAGTTTTATTTCAGTTTCCATACCAATTTCAACATCGGCAATATCCATATTCTTTACGTAGCACACCATCTCAACAGGCGTATTGTCGGGAACGATGGTAACAAGCTCCTGAGCCGAGGTTACCGCTGCACCAATCGTATTTACGTTTATGCTGTTTATATGTCCGCTGACAGGTGCGGTTATATATTGATAATCCTTGGACAAGCTGTATTTTTCAAGGTTGGTTTCTATTTCATCAAGTTGCCCGCTGATCTCCGAAATCTTGGAATTTACTTGTGAGCTGTACTGAGTTTTAGTATCCTTAATCTTAACATCTGCTTGATCCTTTGCAAGTTCATACTGCTGTACCATCAGTTCCTGCATTTCAGCTTCACGCTCAGTTCCGTTTGCTTCATACTCCTCAAGCTGTATCTGCGCTATCTGATGATTTAAATCAGCGTTTTCCTTATCCTTTTCCAGATTGTCCAGAGTATTATGATAGCTTTTATCATTATCCAGAATAGATTGAATATACGTCTTTAATTCGTCGTCATAATCATCAATCTTTATTTCTGATAATTTTTCACCGTCCTTGATTTTAGTGTATATCTTCAGCTGAGCATCAAGTATCTTCTTCTGACTGTCAAGCTGCTCTGCATCTATATCCAGACTTTGCGTATCAAGCTCTATAAGAACATCGTCCTTTTCCACATAATCGCCCTCGGTAATATTAATGGCTTTTACTGACCCGTTTGCATATGACTGCACAACATTCAGGTTTCCGACTGGCTGTATGCTTCCGCTTGAAGTGATGACTACGTCGATTTCAGACAAACATGCCCATACGATAGCTGCGATCAGAAGTGTGAAAACTCCGAGAATAATAACCGTTCCTGCTTTATGTGCAGGACGTTCAATGATTTCCAGAAGTGACGGCATGAAGTCGTATTTCAGCTCTTTATCCTTTTTTCTGCTGTGTTTCAGTATGTACTCTGTCATTTTATTATCCATCAACGTCACCCCTCTGCTGTTGATTGTAAAGGTGGCAGTACAGTCCTTTTTGCCCCATAAGATTTTCGTGAGTGTCGTATTCCACCAAGCTGCCCTTATCGATAACCATGATTTTCTGAGCGTCCTTCAGAGTGGAAAGTCTGTGGGCAATAATCAGGACTGTTCTGCCCTTGCAGATCTCTTTGAGATTATTCTGAATAATGCTCTCAGATTCATAATCAAGTGCAGAAGTCGCCTCGTCAAAAATGAGTATCCTCGGATTGGCAAGAATGGCTCTTGCAATGGCAACTCGCTGCTTCTGTCCGCCTGACAGTCCCATTCCTTTTTCTCCGATAATTGTGTTGTAGCCGTTTGGAAGTTCAAGAATGAAATCATGGGCACCTGCAATTTTCGCACATTGTATGATCTGATCCATACTTGCAGTAGGGCAATGGATAGAAATATTCTCTGCAACCGTGCCGTTGAACATGAAATTTTCCTGTAAAACCACGCCTATCTGCTTTCTTAGCATTGCAGGATTTACAAGTGAAATGTCCATACCGTCAATGGATATCTTACCGCCCTCCGGAATGTACAATCTCTGAATCAGCTTGGAGATAGTGCTTTTTCCCGAACCGCTTCGTCCCACAACGCCGACAATTGTTCCGGGTTCGATTTCAAAACTCATACCCTTGATTACTTCGCCGCCTTGTGGATTATATCTGAAATGCACCTTATCAAACACGATTTTTCCGTTAATTTTCGGCATTGCTGTCTGATTGGTATTAAGTATCGGTTCGGGAGCGGTATTGAAAATATCTCCGATTCGTTTTACAGACAATGAGGCTTGCTGATACTCCTGCCAGAGCTGAACAAGTCTGAGGACAGGTCCGCTTACTCTGCCTGAAAGCATACGAAACGCTACAAGCTGTCCGACTGTGAAATTGCCGTCCATTACTGCTTTTGCTCCGAAAAACAGAATAAGTAAATCAAACACTTTCTGAATAAACTGTCCTGTAGTTCCTGCGGTAGCAGATACCATTGACGTCTTATAGCTTGCCTTTACATAGTCAGACTGCAAGTCTCCCCATTTTTTCTCGAATTTCGGCTCTAATGCATAGGATTTTACAGTCTGAACGCCTGTGATAGATTCCACTAAAAATGACTGGGTATTTGCTCCTGTTTCAAATTTTTCGTCAAGCCTTTTCTTAAAAAGCGGAGTTACAATCGCCGAAAGAATTGCATATACGGGTATTGAACAGATAACGATGACTGTCAGCATTTTGCTATAGAAAAACAGCACCACGATGTACACGATAATAAAGATCAAATCTATCATTGATGACAGGGGAGTTCCTGTCAGAAAGTTTCTGATGCTGTCCAGTTCTCTTACTCGTGCAACCGTTTCACCTACTCTGCGAGATTCAAAGTATTTAAGCGGCAGTGCGAACAGATGCTTGAACAGCTTAAAACTCAGCATTACGTCTATTCTGTTGGTGGTGTGAGTAAACATATAATTCTTTGCAAGTCCAAGTATCAGTTCATATATGTAAACAATTCCGATACCTATCGCAAGCACGTTAAGAGTTGACATACTTCTGTGCACAAGCACCTTATCCACGACCACCTGAGTCATTACCGGAGTAAGTATCCCTAAGATCTGAATTGTAAAAACGGCGATTAAAACCTGAATGAACTCTTTTTTGAATTTCAAGATCGTGGGAATAAACCATTTAAAGCTGAAAACAGCCTCTCTGTCCATGATTCCTTTTTTGGTAATAAGGATCGCTGTTCCGTCCCATATTTGCGCAAGTTCTTCATGGGACTTTATCTCAGGCTGCGTTTTATCGGCAAAAAGAACCATAAATTTATCTTCTTTGGACTTTGCAATGATAAAGAATTCGTCGTTTTTATCCTTTGCTATAATGGGCGCAGTTACGCTTTTCAGCTTATTCAGTTTAAGCTTACACAGCTTAGCTCTCATTTTCAAGGCTTTTGCAGATTGTATTATTTCAATTTCTCCCGTTTTCTGCTCCGAATCAAGTACGGACAGATTCTCCGCCTGCTCCTTTGTTATCGGGATACCGTGAAATTTCATTACGATCATAAAGCAGGACAAACCGCTGTCTTGCTTTTTCTCCATACTTCGACCTCCCTTTTCCAAAAATATGCAGCAGCAAAAATGCCGCTGCATTAATTAAAATTTATTTTACCGGATCTGAGAATCAACAAGCATCTGATTCATGACAGCTGTATCATTTGCAGGATCAAGTACGTTGATCCCGTCTGAAATATTATCCTCGTTTACAAATGCTGACATGTTTTCAGTAAGTATCATTACCTGAAGGTCTGTCTGATCTGCAATTTCTTCCGTTTCATTTACCGATACTACCGCTGAATCAAGAAGAGCCTTATTTTCCGAATCAGAGAAAATATCTGATTCAATACCGTCATCTGCATACAGGCTGCTAAGAATATCGGCGTTGGTCTGAATGGTATCAGCTTCGCTCTTTATTGGAGCTTCTGCAAGAGCCGTATTATTTACAGTCTGAGTAAGTTCAAGTTCCCAGGTATCTTTATTGACTGTTCCTACTGCTCCGTCTGCAAACTCAAATGTATATCCGCCCTGATTCCACTTGTAACCGTTGATTGTAAGCTTATCCTCTGTTCCGTTTACTGTCATTTCAAGTGTTGAATCCCAAAGATTTGTTATTGTCACATCACCGGAGTTAACGTCCTTGAATTTAACTGTGCTGCTTCCGCCCCAATCTTCAATTGTATCGTTACCATATCCCTTACCGAAGATATATGTATCGTTTCCGTTTCCTCCATACAGCCAGTCATCGCCTGTTCCGCCGTCGAGTACGTCGTCGCCGTTACCTCCATAAAGCGTATCATTTCCACCCTCTCCGTGGATAGTAACTCCTGAGTCACTCCATGCGGACATCCAGTCATTACTGTCAGAACCGTGAAGATCTGTAATAAGGTCATTTATCATTGTTCCATTGATATTAAAGTTTTGGAATCCGGCTCCGTCAAAATACTGCTTGATAATGATATTATCAGCTCCGAACGATATTTGCAAATCGCTTCCGTTTATTCTTGACATCACTGCGCTTTCAATTGAAAGTCCTGAAAGCAGGATCGTATTATGTCCTGCTGCGTCGGAGATAGTATCCGTACCGTAACCGGCTTTGAATATGATAGTATCGTCACCGTGATCATCTTGAATATAGTCATCGCCTTCGCCCGGATCAATATAGTCGTTGCCGCCTCCTGCATAAATAATGTCATTTCCTGTACCGCCGTAGATTTTACTTCCGTCGTTACCGTCGTAAATTACATCGTTGCCTTCACCGCCATAGATTTCATTTTCACCATTACCTCCGTAGAGATGATCGTCTCCGGTACCGCCGTCTATATAGTCCTTATCTTCTCCGCCGTAGATCCAATCATCACCCTCCTGACCGTACATTTCATTATATCCGTTACCGCCGTTCATAACGTCGTGTCCTGTACCGCCTTCTATGTAGTCATAGCCTTCACCGCCTGTGAAGTTATCGTCTCCTGACCCGCCGTACATATAGTTCGGTCCGTTTCCGCCGTAGAATGTGTCGTTACCTCCGTCGCCGTACATATAGTCGGTATCGTCTCCGCCTACAAGTGTATCGTCTCCTTCGCCGCCATGAAGATCGTTATTTCCGTTACCGCCTTCTAAATAGTCATTGCCGTTGCCGCCGTAAAGATGATCGTCGCCTTCTTCTCCAAACAGTTCATCATCATCTTCACCGCCATAGAGATAATCTTCTCCATCTCCGCCGAATAATTTGTCATTTCCGGCATCACCGAAAAGAGTGTCGCTTCCATTTTCACCGTAAAGCTCATCATCATCTTCACCGCCGTATAATGTGTCATCGCCGCCTTCACCGTACAATTTGTCATAACCATCATCGCCGTAAAGTGTATCATTATCCTCGCCGCCATGAATTTCATCATTTCCGCTTCCGCCATACAGCTCGTCTTCTCCGTCATCACCGTAAATCAAGTCGTTGCCGCCTTCACCGTAAGCTTCATCATTTCCGCCTTTACAGTGTATTTCGTTATCTCTTTCATCACCAACTAGTTCATCATCACCATTAGTTCCATAAATAATTTTTCCTGACAGTACACCATAAGCCCAACTGCAAAATTCACCTACATCTTCAACTAAATTATATAACATTAATGCAAGGTCTTCGCCTAAATCTCCGCCCAGTGTTATTATTGTTGTCGTAATTACTGAAAATGGTCCTAAATTATCTAAAATATTAAGTACAGGTATCAAATCTATAAGAGTATCCGTCGCACTGGAACCGATAAATCTGCCTATATATTTTACTAATTCTTCATCAGCTGCTTCTTTTCCTAAGGTTTCATAATTAACTTTATAATTATATATGCCTACAGCTCCAAGAACGAAATTTCCAAATGGCAGCTGTGTCATTACGGCAGTAAAGTTATTATCGACATATGTACTCAATTCTGATATCATTTTTGTTAAAATCGATGCTTCCGTAATTTCATTAGATACAATTACAGAATTGTTGTCATCATATTTTAGGAAGCATGTATCATGAATCGAACCATAGCTACCCAAAATGCCAAATATATCAATTATATCAAGTATGCTTTGAATATTACCACCAGCAGCAGCGGCACTTATAACTTCTTTAAAAATGTCACTAAGAATATTTTTCGGATAATATTCGCAATCTGCTAAAACTTGTTTACAATCTGAATTCGGAATCATGTTTAACAGGCCGCCAACAACGCTCCATTGAAAATGTGTAATTTTGTCTCCGTTTTTTTCAATTTGATCACGATATCGCTCCAAGTATTCGTCTGAATTGCCGGGACCGTCAAAACTATATCCCTTAACAACATTCATATCATCAGGTGCAGTTAAAACAGCATGTGAAGATAAGTTTCCGCCAAGCGAATGTCCTGAAGTAACATAATCTGAATAATTGAATTTATTATTGATATACTCCATATATTCTGCTGCAGATGCTTGCTGAGCTGTTGATATTGAATTCAGAAGACCAAAATCCGCTAACGCCCAGTCGTATAATCTTTGAGTCCAGTCAATACTTTCACTCCCTCTGAATCCTATAACAGCGCTATCGGCGTCAGTTTCTATTGTCAAAGCATAAAAACCATTTTCTGAATTATTATCATTAACGTCAACAATTTTCCAATCTCTGTATTTTGAATCGGATTCCTTTAATGATTCAAGAAATTCTTCAGCGGCTGCCTTGCGTTCTCCTTTCATAGTGCCGTCTTCTCCATCTATTACTTTTTCCATATATTGCTTATAAATTGCATCATAATTATTATCAATTAGTTTTCCTATTGTAGGGCATTCACCATTATTTGTATCCTTGTAGTCATTTAACAATTGTTCAAAATTAATATATGCAAGTTGTGTAACTACCTGCATATCCTTATCAGTATATTCCTCCGGTGTAATGTTTCTTAAATCTTCCATTTAATTTACTTCCTTTCGTTGTTTAATATATTCTTCTTGGGTAATCAATACATATGTTGCATCTTCTCCTTCAAAACTAATATTTAAATCTACATCTGAAACTTTGACAGGAAAATCTCTTACCATATCCTTAAAGGTGCTATTTGTATTAGCACAAGTTTCAAGATATTCTATACAATCTAAATATTCTTTTTCTGGAATAATTTTCAAATAAACAATTGTACCTATCCCTAATTTTTCAATATGCAACATAATATCAGAAAGATTATCATATTCTTCCTCAAAACTTAACTTGTTAGGCTTTTCACTGTTTACAAGTATAATTAATGTTATACTTGTTCGCCATTCTCTTTTTTCTTTTACATAACTAACATACTCATCAATGTCGAATGATTCATTTTTAACATTTTCAGCATAAATGTCATTATTTTCACAGCTGTATAACGGAACGGTCATATACGAATGCAAATAAAAATCGTTAAAAACATTCTCTAATTCCTTTTGAACATCCTCCTCAATTTTTTCTGCAACGCAGGCAGCATAATAACCTTCTTCTGCTATATGACCATCAGCGCCAAATAAAGCTTCAAATCTTATATCATGATTTTTTTCAGGTGCACAAACACCCCAATATGAACTGCCTCCATTTCCCCATACATCTAAGCATACAAACTCTTCATCATATTTATCTTCCAAAGCATTTTCAAGTGTTTGTTTCAATTGATTTTCTGAATGAAATCCACAGCCGGATAAGCTTATTGTTGACATAAATATCACCGCCATTATAATAAATGAGATTAACTTTTTAACTTTCATATATAATCTCCTAACACCATATTTTTACAAATTTTGCAATATAAAAAATAATGGTTCATCACCTTTAGCTTCAAGTGCCGCAATTGCATTTGAATCAAATTGTTGGAGTATTTCATAGACAGTATCACCTTCAAAAGTTTCTAAATTCACAGTAGTAAAACCATCTACTTCAGCAGTCTCTGCAACTTCACTATTCAAATAAGTCAAATGCTCCAACATTAATAATTCCTCGTCCGTAATATTCATATCTTACCTCCATATTAAATATACAATTTATTATTAGTTATTATTATACGTCCATCAGACTCTACACTGCATGTTAGACGAATTTTAATATTATTTTTGCTATAATAATCAGAATATTTATCTGGGTTTAACTCTTCTATATCCGGATTATATAACAGCATAAATTGCGTATCACTTACAAAATGATTTTCTTGCATCCACTTAGCAAATATTGATGCAAATTCTTTGACTTCATTTTCATTACATATATCATTACTGATAAAAACTGTGCTATTCCCAATAACATTACCTATAATAGATTCTTCTGAAATATTTGATAAATCTTCTATTGTAGTATTGAATATTCTTGAAAACACTCTCACTTTATCCGAGCCAAAATAATTCTTGACATAATCAGTTATCATCTGCTCATAATAAGGTCTTACCGCAACATTTGGGTAATCATCCGTGAATGTTCCATCATCTTCACAGGTTACTGTAACAGTATCTGTTTTTTCATTTCCGCCTTTAGGAATAGCAGTTAAATGCTCATTTTCCAGTATCTGGGCTCTTACATAGCCTGTATATTCAAATTCAATTCCATACTTATCTTCTAGATACATAATCATCTCATAAATTCTCTTTACAGAATATTGCTGACCATCATTAAGCTTTGAATAATCATTAGGCAATTCCTGTTCTTCAAGAAATTCTTTTAGCCATTCATTAAACTTTTCTTGCTCCTTTGCAATATCGTTGCTATTCATTCCACAGCCACCGCCTTCTATAATTAATATTGCTGTTATCAATATCAAAAAAGCTTTTTTAAACATATTATCCTCCCTCCTAATAAATTTATTTACAAATAAAGTACTTCTTATTACTCCATATATAATCTCCTGATATTTATTGGTTTTAATTGTTATTTATTAATATATAATAATATAGTAACATAATTTCACAAATTTAGCAATAGTTAAAATCATAATAAATTAAATATTAATTACTGAACTTGCTCACTGATCAACATTTGATTTATTGCGCCCTGCAAGCTTGGTTCTCGTTACTCCCCCGATGGTATTCATGGCTTCGATCACCTCTCCGCCGAACACTGAAGCTCTGTCCTGAAGTATTGATTCGGTAAGAACATTTCCATATGTACCACATACATATCTCCAACCGTTTTCGTGAGCCTGAATTGCCCAACTGTTATGCTCATAGCTTTTCTCTCCAACAAAAAACTGACCGTTTTTCAACAGTCAGTTCTTATATAAATATTCTATTTTAATTTAATAGATATAATTGATATTAAGCATTGAATATTTTTCTTCCCGATCCAACTTCAAAATGATACATAACAATACCGAGATCAACCTTTGAATAAAAGCCGCCTGTTGACTTTGCCGAAAGCTTATTACCGTTTAGCGAAAATAAAAACTTCTGCTGATTCATGGCGGTAGGAGCAAGCATTGCACACTCAATTCCTTTTTTAAACCATTCGGGCATCTCACCTTTTACATCACAAAGCTGTTCAATCGATTTGCTCTTATGTGCGGTTCCCTGCGTTTGGCCGTATCCCAGAGACAGTACACACACAAGCTTTTCTCCCTTATCAACAACGCATTTGCTTTTTCTCTTGCTGAATGTCATAGCAACCCAACAAGTGTTAAGTCCAAGCTGCTGTGCCTTTATTGCAATTCGTTCCCCATAGTAACCAAGTTTTTCATCAAGGTCTGGAGATTTTTTTCCAATCAGTGCAATATAATTTTTTACACCGCTGAATTTCCCGTAATGAGCCATGAAACCGCTGAATGCTTCCGGTTCTTCTGAAACAAGCTGAATATGCAATCCGCTTTCTTTATTGCATTCCGAAATTTCCGATTTAATTTCATTAATAGTGTCATTCGGTATGGGTTTATCCAAATAGCTTCTGACCGAGTGACGATTTCTGATTGCTTCATTAATATCCATGTTAATTACTCCTTATTGTATTTATATTTTATTAACCATAATCATTATAATTCCAAGTATAGTCAAAACTGCTCCTGTAGCACGATTTAAAGTTTTAGGCTCTGCTTTATTAGCAAATTTAGCTGCGATTCTTGCCCATAGTAACGTAGACAGAACACAAAAAACAAGAATTGAAATATCAGGTATTCCGCCTATTACAAAATGAGATACAGCCCCCGTAAGTGCAGTAAACGCCATAATAAACACACTTGTGCCGACTGCGGTTTTCAGCTCATAACCCAATACAGTTGTAAGAATGAGAAGCATCATCATTCCTCCTCCTGCACCTACAAAGCCGCAAATAAGTCCTATTATGATTCCGCATATAATAGATTGTGCAATTCTCTTTTTTGCTGATACTTCCTGCATTTTTTCTTTGGTTGTCATAACCGGCTTCACAATAAACTTTATGCCTAGTAGCAAAGTCATTACCATTGAAAATGTTCCCATAGTTGCCGACGGCAGCAAACTTGCCAGCATGCTTCCGACAAAAGTGAAAATCAGCACTGTAAACATCATTACAAGACCGTTTTTAATATCCAGATTTTTATTCTTATGATAGGTATAAGCTGATACTCCGCTTGCAAGAACATCACTTGCCAATGCAATTCCTACCGCCTGATAAGCAGGAACATCAAGAAAAGTTATAAGCATAGGACTTATTACTGCCGCAGCACTCA
>ENA-OPAV01001189-OPAV01001189.1-human-gut-metagenome-genome-assembly--contig:-NODE-1189-length-18236-cov-7.739893_pt1 | contig 18236 bp, 22 predicted proteins | sample MGYA00241056_ERZ501428 | MGnify/ENA primary metagenome ERZ501428 (study PRJEB25962, sample SAMEA2042621) | human gut metagenome | biome: human gut; feature: human-associated habitat; material: faeces... | reverse complement strand
TACTTGCCGTTGACTGGCTCGGCTGGATTTGCTATCTGCTCGATAAACTGAAATTTGCTTAAAAGTCAACAGTAAAAATCACTTGGCAATTTTCTTTCAGTGCGTTTTCGTAAAAAGCAAGAATTTCTTCGCTCCAACCTAAAGTGTGTTCTAATCCATCATCGTTTTTATACATAAAATTTTCATCATCAATATTCCAAAAGTTCTTTTGTATTATTTCTTGCAATTTATTCTGATGAAGATATTCAACAATATCTCTGACATCTTGATGATTTTTCAATGTAATAATTTCATCATCCGTTTCTACCAAAACTTCTCCGCCAAAGACAATATTAGTCGGGATGCAATTATCTTCATTCCATTGTCCACCACCTAAGCAATACTGAATACCCTCCCATGCTTTATCTAATTCACAACTGCGCGGACTTCCGATTAAGGCTTCTTCTATTTCTTCCAACATATATTCATATCGTTCTTCTTCTGGCACAGAGCGAAGTTTTTTTACATCTTCTTCGTTCAGTGCATAAAGCATACCTAATCTTGACATATTGTTATCCTCCCATATCAATTCTTGTTTGTTGATTTGTTCATAATCATATTCTACCATACAGATTTTAAGAAATCTATTTATTTTCCCTTAATTTTAGGAATAGTGAGGGGCTGTTGTCTATTAAATTCTTGTGTGTTACTTTACCACACATGAGCATTGGCGCCGGGGTTGTCGTTGCCGTAACCTTCCAGCAGGTTGATGACACCCCAGATACCAAGACCAGCGCCCAGAGCGATAACGAGAGTCTGAAGAACGGTAATTGCCTGTTCAAAAAATGCCATATAGTTTGTTAGCCGGAATCTGATTAAAAAATAGGTTTGTCATGTTTCATAGGCATACAAAAGCCGGAACAATCTGCCCTCGATATATGAGAGCCTGATTCCGGCTGTCCTCCTTTTTCATTATTTTGTTGATGATTGCCCGCTTTGTACGCCAATGGCCTCAACAGAGGCAGTTGCGGCAAATAGATACGATCACTCCTTTCTCAGCGGAACCGTATTACACGCCCTCCGTGTCTACTTCATATACATCGCAGACCTCATCAGGCTTGAGTTTTAGTCTGGCAGACAAAAATGCTTCAATATCAAAGGTATTTCGCTTGTCTGCATCAGCTGTGTATTTGAAATTAGGGTGTCTGGTAATGTCATACTTGTCTGAAAGAAACGGACGCACACCGCGCAACTGCAAGATGCACTTGCCGCCATCCATAACTGCCAGCTCGTCCTGGCTCATCAGCTCTTTTCCCAATTTCTGATAGTTGAGCGAGTGGGAGGTCTCCCGTCCCCGGCTCTCTCCGGTGTTGTAAGTGTCTATGGTCTCCTTTCCCAGAACAGCCGCCAGCTCTTTCAGCGTTGTTGGCTCTTTGCCACCCAGGAAGATGGAAGTATCCATATTGCCGATGATGGTATCGGCATTATCTTTGTAAATTGCCTTGAGCTGGCTCTGTGCCTGCAACACCAGACAGGCAGAGATTTCACGGCTTCGGATGGTGGCCACCAGCTTTTCCAGCTTCGGAATCTGCCCGATGTTGGCACACTCATCAATCAGACAGCGCACATGAACCGGAAGCCTGCCGCCATACACATCGTCGGCCTTTTCACAAAGCAGGTTGAATAACTGGGTGTAGCACATGGAAATGAGAAAGTTAAAACTGTCATCCGTATCACTCATAATGAGGAACAGGGCAGTTTTCCGGTCTCCCAGAGTATCCAGCTCCAGCTCGTCATAAGCTGTGACCTCGCGCAACTCTGCAATGTCAAATACGGCAAGGCGCGCACCACAGGAAATAAGAATCGACTTGGCTGTTTTTCCGGCGGCCAGCTTATATTTCTTATACTGGCGCACCGCAAAGTGATTTGGCTTCTCGGCTTCCAGTGCATCAAACATCAGGTCTACGGGGTTTTTGAACTCCTCGTCATCCTCACGGACTTCCATGGCGTTGATGAACTCAATTAGGGTGGAGAAGTTCTGCTCCTCCACCGGAGCCTCATAATGGATATAGCCAATAAGCGCGCAGTACAACAAGGTTTCTGCTTTTACCCAGAAATCGTCTCCGGCCTTGCCTTCGCCTTTGGTATTGGCGATCAGCGTTGTTACCAGCTTCAAAATGTCTTTTTCGCTGTGCAGATAGGCAAAAGGATTGTAGTGCATGGACTTTTTGAAGTTGATGGTATTGAGGACCTTAATCCGGTACGGCTCATAAATGACCTTACCGCGCTTATCCTTCATGGGTTTGCCGTCCTTGCCCAGCTTGGGCGCGCCCCTCTGGAGCATTTTTCCGCACTCCACCAGAATGGTTCCTTTCGGCTCGTTCCTGTCAAGATAGAAAACAGAAGTGTTGCATACGATTTTCGGCTTAGAAATTATCCGCTTTCACATCATCACGCATCAGCCGCTTCATCTTGTCCTCCAAGGTGTCCTTGCTCTCTGCGCTGAAATGAACACCGATGATATAGGTGGTGCTGCCCATTCTCATGCTGAACGAGCCTGCCGGATTTGCTTTGGATGTTTGGACTGCTTTGTTGTTCTGTGCCATACGATACCTCCTTGAAACGGAAAAAGCCAGACAGGGTGTGTGTCGGCAACGAAGTCCGGCAACGGGCTTCAAAAAACCTCGAACATAGTCCTATCTGGCTCTTGTACTGTTTTTGCTTTTTTCTTTGATTTCTCCGTTGCTTTCGTTGTCAGACTTCTTAAAATCCTTGTAAATAAAAGAGATTTAAGGGATTAGCCCAGCAACGGGGCCGGCAACGGGATAGCAACCAGCTCGGCAACGGGGTTGATTTTTTAGAATGGAATCTCTATCTGTTGGGCTTCTTCCTCGGTCAGCTCACGAAAACCGTCCGGCAAATCAGAGCCGGTTGCCGATAGCTCGTTGCCGGAATCGGCTCGTTCCCAACCTCGTTGTCTGCCGTACTTGGCAAAGATTCGGGGATTGGAAAACGCTGTCCAGCCCTCAATGCTGCTGTTCATGATTTCATTGATCTCTCGGATTTCCCATTGCTTCGGCTCGTCAAAGGAATGGTTCAGAGCTTCTGCATAGATCAGCTTGGAGCAGACCTGTGTGCCGCTGTAATCATCAAGGAAAGACTGAATCAGCCCTGCCTTGGTGTCCTCCGGCATGAACTGCTTTTGCAGCTCCCGCAGCTTCTTGTTCATTTGCTTTGATAGAGTAAGGCGAAAAGAACCGCTCCGATAGATGGTCATTGCTTCTGCCCACATCAAGTCGATATACGCCCTCGATGCAGCTTCATCTTCCAGAATATGAACCTCGGCTCGTTCCGGGTGTACCATGATGGGCAGGAATCTTCGGTTGCCGCTTCGGTCAAGGGGCAGGAAGTCCATCGTATTGGAGCTTCCACCGAACACACATTGCCGCAATCGGTCTGCCGGGTGGGTTTCATACGGCACTTTATAGGTTTCTTTCGCCCTGCTGATAAAGGACTTAATATCCTCAATGCTTTTGGCATTGGCTGTGGCAATCATCTCGGACATTTCGATAATCCAATGTCCCTGCATCTTGCGGTAAACATTGTCATCGTCAATTCGTTTCAGGTCATCGGAAAACCACTCGTCTTTGATTGCCAGCAGCCGGAAAAAGGTGGACTTTCCTGCACCTTGTCCTCCGACCAGACAAAGCATGGTTTCAAACTTGCTTCCCGGCTTGAATACACGGCTGATTGCGCCCAGCATGAACAGCCGCAGACATTCATAGGTGAACTCGCTTTCCTCAGCTCCGAGGAAATGGGGCAGGGCGCAGCGGATGCGCTCGGTGCCGTCCCATTCCAGACCGTTCAGATAGTCACGGATGGGGTGGTACTTGTTGCAGTCAGCGACAATGGAGATTGCTTTCTGGATTTTCTTTTCGCTGGTCAGCGTGTACTGATCTTCCAGATAGAGCATCAGGTAATTCAAATCCGTATCGTTCAAGGTCGTTGTCGGCTTGCTCCACCAGAGCGGCTTCACAATGTCAATGCGCTCCGTCAGGATGTTGTAGCGGATCGCTCCTTCCAGCTTCGGGTCATTCTGAAATACCGTCAGACAGTTTCGGATGCTGTTTTTGACAGCTCCGTTATCGGTCGAGTCCAGACTTCCTCTGACTGCTTCCACGGTCATGCTCGTCTGGGTGTTCTGCAAATCGTTGCTCAAGATTCATCACCTCTTTTCTTTGCTCGGCAACCAGAGCCTTCTTTTCCTCGGCTGTGCCATACAGAAGAACATCCAGCAGATATTCGATATGGCTTTCTCTTTGCAGAGCTTCCACGAACAGAGGATGCCATTCGTCCTCCGGCTGCTTTGGTGCGTATTGCTGCTTCCATGTCCTGAGATGATGGAAGTAATCGGACAGCACCTTGTAGCATCTACTTTCTTCCTGGCGGTATCTCTGTTCCGGGGTAGGCTCCCGGATATGGGGCTTGATTCGATGCTTCTGCCTGTTGTCGTAGCTGATACCGAAATCGTCAGCCAGCTTCATAGCGGCGGTTTTGCTGGGCAGTCCGAACAGACGGGAAACAAAATCAACTGCATCTCCGTCCGCTTGGCAAGCGAAACAATGGAAACGCTTGTCCACCTTCATGCTGGGATTCTTGTCATTGTGAAATGGGCAGACAGCCATGCCATGACGGTTGACCGGAATGCCGTACAGCTCTGCCGCCTGTCGGGTGGTCAAGTTCTGTTTGACCGCTTCAAATACATTCATTGCATCTTCCTTTCGGGAACAAAAAAAGACACCTGACATTTTCACAATGAAAACGGCAAGTGCCTTACAGTTCCATATTCTGTTTTTTCTGTTGCGGGGTTTTCTGCTCCTGCTGATTGCTGCTCTGCTCTTGCAGGAACTTCATTTTTTCCGTGACGGAGTGCTTCGGTTCGGGCTTTTTCTCGACCTCGGACTGCTCCGGCGTGAGGACTTTGCTAACCCAATAGCGAATATCTTTCATCGGCTGCAATTCCTTCTTGGCAGCGGCAAGCTGTCCGGCAAGCTCGGTGTTGGTTGCTTTCAGCTTGTCATATTCCGCTTGCAGGGAATCCAGATTGACATTCAAATCCACGCCCTGCTTCTTGAGATAGCGGAACGCTTTGTTGAAGCTGTCAAGCTCGTTCTGCTCTTGTCAATCATAGTTGACACCAAAAACTCAAAGAACGCTCCGAATTATGCGGCGGTTCTTTGATTCTCATAGAAGCGCTGTCGTTTCACGGCAGGGGGCAGACCGCCATTGGCGGAGCAAATCCGGCGATTGTTCCAATAGCTCATAAAATATCTCCAGACCAAAGACTTCAATTGTTCCACCGTCATCTGTTCTGAATCATAGCGATCGTAAAACAATTCGGTTTTCATTCTTGCCCACATACTTTCGCAGCGAGCATTGTCATGGCATCTGCCGCCCGCGCTGTTCATACTCTGACGAATGCCATATTGATAGAGTTCTTGGCGATATTGTTCGCTGGTATATTGCGCACCTCGGTCAGAATGGATAATCGCACCTCGCAAAGATGGATATGATGTGACGGCATAATCCAGCGTATGAACACATAGATCAGCCTTCATATTAGTGCTCATCGAAATTCCGAGAACGCTTAAATCAAAGCAGTCAAATATAACGGAAGTATAGAGTTTCCCATCTTTTGCTTTGATTTCTGTAATATCTGTGACGCATTTTTGAAGAGGTGAATCAGCATAAAAATCTCTTTTCAATAAGTCATTTGATTTCATCGCTTCTCGATCAGCTTTTGTGATTCCATTTGTTTTACGCTTTGGATGATGAACCAATCCTAGCTTTTTCATAATACGATATACTGTGCTTTCGCTGGGAATTGGGATAGAATCCGGATTTTTTAGTTGTAATGCTTGATACATTCGTATCCGTCCATAAGTATCGTTACATAAATCTTCATGACAGATTTCCTGTATCAGTTCCGCAACTTTTTGGTACTTCCATGGTCGATTGCGATTTATAAGATATTGATAGAAGCCTTGCCGGCTGACATCTAATACTTTGCAGAAAAATGTTATCTTTCCTTTCTGCCTGCCGTCTTCCGTTTTTAACGCAATGAAATTCATTCGTTGTTTTTTGTTGACTTCCGACGGCTGGCAGCGAAAAAAGCGCTGGCTTCTGCGAGAAACTCGTTTTCCTCTTTTAATCGCCGAATCTCTTTTTCCTGCTGCTTCACCTGCTTGCGCAATACGTTCAATTCTTCTGCAAGGCTCATGGCTGTTTGCGGTGTATGAGCGCCTGGTCCAATATCCAGACGTCCCTCTCTAGCTGCGCTGACCCAGCCATATAATGTATCCACCGGGATCCCCAGTTCTGCTGCCGCTTTCGATGCGCCGATCTCTCGCGATAGCTTCACTGCCTGCACCTTGTATTCTATGTCGTACTTTCGTTGATTCCGTGCCATGCTTTATCCTCCTTCTGATCGTTTCTTTATTATTTGATCTTTGAGTTGTACTTGTCAACTTTTATTGTACAGGACCATTCTTGTGGCTTTCTGCAAACGCTGCCTGTCGAGCTTTCCAGCCGATTTTCAGATACTTGTCATGAACCGCTTTGTGGGTCTGGCAGTCTGCCACGGCGTTCTGAATGCCGGTAATGACCTTCATGCGGGCAGATGCTTTCTTCATGGCGGCGTTGATGCCCTTGGACTTCTCACTCATTCCTTGCAGGGCTGCATCCAAATCTTCCAGCGTGAAAAGCTCATGCTCTTTCAGATAGATGATGGCTTTGGAGACTGCCTTCAAATCATCGGTCGTGCCTTTCTGCTGACCGTACCTCGACCAGTCGCTGCGTTCTGCCTTTCGCAAGTTCAGATAATCACGAAGCAGAAGAACCAGATCGGGCGAAGTATTCTTTGCTTGTGCTTCCGTTTCTGCAAGGGCTTCCTTGGGCGCTTCCATAATGTCCGCAATCCAGTTTCGCAGATTTCTGATGGTGCTGCGAATGGCATTCATCATGCGGTTAGCGGCTTTAATATCTCGGTTGAGATTGCCAATGTTGGTTTCAATGCCCTTGCGTTCCAGCGCAGAAACGGCGGCTCCCATGTGGACAGTGGGAAGAACATCAAGCCCCTGCCGCTCATAGGAGCGCATATCCACTCGCTCAGGACTTCCAGCAAGTTCCAGATACTTGTTTTGAACAAGCTCCCAGCCGTGTCTCCATTCCTCGGCATGGTACTGCTCGTTCCAGTCAACGGTATCCTCCTTGTGACTTTTCCAGTTGCCGGAGGGAAGTCTGATACGCTCTCCGTTCTCGTCAAGGTCGTAAACCTTGCGGCTCTTGGGCAGCCACTTTCCGTTTTCGTCAATGGCTCTCATGGTCAGCATGATATGGCAATGGGGATTGTGTCCGGGAGGATCTGGGTCATGGATTGCAAAATCACAGCACATTCCCTTAGACACGAAATGCTCTTGGCAGTATTCCTGCATCATCTGCGGATACATTGCGGTTGGGGCTTCTCTCGGCAGGGCAACCACAAATCGCCTTGCAAGCTGGGAGTTCCATTGCTTCTCTACTTCCTCGGCTGCGTTCCAAAGTGTTGCTCGGTCAGCATATCCGGGTGGGGCATTGGTGGGCAACATGACCTCTGTGTAAACCACCTCTTTCTTGTAAATGTAGTTTTTCATCTTCTGGTCATACTCGGAAAACAGCTTCTCTCCGGCTTGGTAGGCAGCTCCGGCAACGGCAGAGCTGCCCTTGCTTCGCTGGACGATGCGGATTTCCAAATGTGGTACTGGCATCTTGGATTGAACCTCCTTTCGATGGTACAAAAAAAGACCGATACTTTTCAGCACGGTCGGGCAGGGGGATATTCACTTGTTGTCGGGGAATGATTGCTTGCAATCGTTCCTCGGCGGCAAGTCCACAAAGGGGTAGCTGGCAAAGCCAGCGCAGGGGAAGTGTAGCTTCCTCTGGATGATTGAAGCAAGGGACTTTTGCGGAAATCATCATGCTCCATGCAATGGGCTTTCGGCAGAACGCAATCACCATCTTTAGGTGGTGTATAATTGCGCCCTGTTTCAAACAGGGTTTTCAGCTCTCGTCCGCTTCCTGCGTTTCTCTCCGGCACTCAATCAGCAGATTCAGCTTTTTTTGAACCGCTTCGCTCTGGAAGATGAAGGTCAACAGCTCCATCACATCCTCATCGGTCAAGAGGGTTGGCTCTTTCAAAAAGGTCTCCAACATTCCGGCACGAGTGCAAAGCCGATGTGTTCTTTCGCTTCTGGTCAGCCGTTTCAGCTCGCTCTGCAATCGCTTCTCCTTGTGCTTGGCTGCGGTCAGCTTGCGCTCCGCAACATACTGTTTGTGTCTCAGCTTTTCCAATTCTTCGCTCATGGGCAACTTCTCCTTTCTGATAATGGGCAAAACAAAAGCGACCAACTTTTTACGGTTGATCGCCTTTGGCTTGGTCATTATTCTTTTGGACAAATTGCATTCGACGCAATTTGTGGTATAATAGAAAATGGTTTGCTATATCTTGGCTCAGACATTCTGGGCCTATAAATTATGCGTTTAAAGGAGGATTGTTATGGACGCAAAATATAGAGAACTGATTGCCAATGAATTCAGAAACTGCGTAAACAACACTATCACAAGAATCAGTACAAACGCACAAACATATCGTCCTTTCCACACGGCTTTGCTTTCCGAAGAGGTGATCTTTTGGAGTGGTTTTGAGCGCTCATTTAGCACTTCTTTCGGTCAGAGAGTCATTGAGGAATTGGCTCGACTTGTTGCTTTGTCTAACGGCGCAGAAGATGCTAAAAGGCAAAAGGAAACCTTTGTTACAATCGACTTGGCATACGAAAATGCGATTCGTGAACATCTGCAAAGTCTAAGAGCTAACAATAGGACACATGCACATGATTGGGCTACTTCTCTTGCTGAAGTAAAGTCCGTTCCCGTGACCGGACAGACAACCACGATTAGAGTGATTTCTGATATGTGGTGGAAGAAAGACGGTATTGATCATTTTATTAGTCTGAAAACCGTAAAGCCCAATATTGACCAAACCTCTGTTGCAAAAGAGGATTGCCTTCACTTATCGATAGCATTGCCAGATTGTAAAACCTATTTCGGTTTGCCTTATAATCCTTTTGGAGAGAAAAAAGAGAGCTATTCTTTTAACCCGCCTATGGGAATTTTTGATTTTCGGCATGACCCTGTTGTCTTAATAGGAAAAGAAATGTGGGATACTCTTGGGGGTGCTGGTTGCTATGAAGAACTCCTCGCAATCGCAAGAGAAGTTGGACAAGAAACCAAATCCATAATCCATAATCTTAACTCAAAGGGTATCTAATGAAGGTTTTAACTATCCGAGAACCATGGGCAAGCCTTATAGGTGAGCAAATTAAAATAATCGAAACAAGAAGCTGGCCAACGAATTACCGAGGGGAGCTATACATACACGCAGGTGTCGCTCCCATTCCAAAGACTGACGAGCGAATGAAAGAGCTTCCTATGATACTGAAAAACTCGCTACACTTTGGCACAATCTTTTTGAAATGCAATCTCTCAGACTGCATTCCCATTACCAAAGAGTATGCTGATAGAGTTCGTAAAGAGAATCCTATCAATTATAAGTGGGGCGACTACGCAGAAGGAAGATATGCGTGGATTTTGACCGATGTTGAATACATCACTCCTATTCCGGCTAAAGGCCATTTAAGCATTTGGAATTTCAATCCAGAATCTCCTTAATCCTCAAATTGCAAACAGAGCTGTCCATCTTCGGATTGGGCAGCTCTCGCTTTTTCTAAAGCAATATCCATAGCTGCTCTCCATGTGATGTCACTTGTGTTTTTGTATCTCGAATAATCAAAACCGCTAATCTGAGGCATGGGGTTACCGTTCATATCAGCAATAATAGTTTTAGCAATGGCTTCTCCTAATTTTACAGGCACGGCGTTTCCAATTTGCTTATACTGTTCAAGAACAGGTCCACAGATTTTCCAATCATCAGGAAACTCTTGAATTCGTCCATACTCTTCAACGCTCAGCGGCCTATTTTCTGTTGGATGACACAAATCCGTTGCTGGCATTGTGGGGTTTGTAACCAGTGTAGGAGAAGGACGATTAAAATTAAGCCGCCTAAAAAATCCAGTCTTGCCACCACCTAAGTTTAGCTTTGAACCCATGGCTTCACGCTGAATATCTGGGGGGAGGTCTTTCCAATACTGTCCTTCTTTAAGCATACGGTAATATTTCAAGCGTTTCTCTGGAAATTCAATATAGTGATGTTCCATTCCATTCATATTATCTAATGCCATGCCTAAAGTTCTCCATTTCGGCAGACCATATTTCCCGTTTTCTGTATTAGTGGGTGATAAATAAGGAACTTTTTCCGAACCTAATTTACCAATAATAACAACTCTTTCTCTAATCTGAGGAGCACCGAAATTGGCGGCGTTATACAATTCAAAAGAAATAGTGTAGCCTGCGTTTTGAAGTCGATCCATAATGATGCACAATGCTCCGCCCTTGATTGGTTCTTTAACATCCCCATAAGGATACGGAGCTGATAACAAACCTCTAACATTTTCAATCACTACATAGGTCGGCTTAATAGCTTCGACTATATCAATGTATCTCAAGAATACATTCCCTCTTTCATCGTCAAGCGCTCGTCTGGCACCTGCTGTGCTAAACGCTTGGCAAGGAGGACCACCAAAAATCACATCAACTTTTCTTCCTGCTGGGATTTTTGCGAGTTTTAGGATTTCTTCCGGGCTATATTGGTTAATATCACCAATCAAAGCAATGTTAGGATTGTTTTTCTCGATTGTCATTCGGCAGTACTTGTTAAACTCACATGCAAGCAACGCATGTATGCCGCCCTTAGCCATGCCAATATCCAAACCCATAGCGCCAGAAAAGAAACTCAGTGCCACAATGTCGGGAAGATCATCTCCCTTTCGTTCGTGGTCATCCGGCTCTATAAGAACATCATACTCTCTGATGTAGGTACTAAGGTCACTCGGCGTAATAACCCATTGACTTCCGATTCTGGATGCCATCAATTTATTCTCACTTATAAGCCTGCGAACATATTGAGGGGTTACTTTCAGTTTAGATGCAACCTCGGGTACAGTCAGTAAATTATCCAGCATATCCATTAGGTCTATCTTTCCTTTCTCTTGCGAAACTTCTTATAGACCAATTATATCATAAGTATTCCGCAATTTCAATAGGGTTTAATGGCTTTGCCGTATATTATCTCCAAACTGTCATTAAAGGAGAAAACACCAAGTCTAAACCTGATGTTTCCTCCCTTTATCGCCCCCTAACTGTTACATTATTCCGTCCGGCTCTTGAACCCGGTTTGCTTTGCGCTCTCGCTTGCTTTCCTCCTGCGTTCTTCGCTGTACGGTGCTTGCAGTCGGATAGACAGTCTGGACTTGTCCAGCACATAGATCACGCCGCCCTGGGCGAAGGATTTCTCCAAGCAGCAAAGGTCGGGGTGTTTCTTGCTGAACGCTGCCAGCCGCTTTCGCAGTCCGGCATTGTAGGTCTGGATGTGGGCGGTGTCCTCGCCCTCGTTGAACAGGATAATGGTCTCTTTCTCATACTTTGTCAGGGTCATGGTCATATTCGTCATCCTCCCATTCCTCATTGTATTCCATGCCGTCCTCGCAATCCTCTGCCGGACAGCCTCTCACGATGCGCTCAAAAGCCTTTTCGTAGCGCAGATATGCTTCCATCTCTAAGCGGAGATTGAAGAACAAACAGCGATACCAACGGTCGGCGGTCGGGGCGTTCATTTCTCTTGCGATTGCAAGGAAGAATCGCTTTACGGCAGGATCGGGGGCAAGCTCTGCCAGCGTACAGAAACGGTTGACCGTTGCTTCACGGTCAGGGCTGCCAAAGGCGTACAGTGCTTTCTTCTGGTTCATTGTCATAGTTTTGTTCTCCTTTGATTTGATAAAATAAAAGCGGCAGGGACTTCACAAGGAAATACCTGTCGCTTTGCTGACGATATAAAATTGTTGGGTCAGGACTTGATAAAATCACGCAGTCCGTAGTTAATAACGGCGATTCTAATAATCAGCCATTCCGCAATGTGAGGGATGATAAAGACCACAAAGGCAACTGCCAGCAGTTGGAGCGTTTCTGCTCCTGCGCTGATGCCGAACATCCATCCGGCAATCGTTATCAGGAACATCAGCCCGGCAAGCAAATTGAAGATAACGGTCGAAAACTGCGTGAAGAAGATACCGACCCATTGTATCAAGGTGACTGCCACAATCAGCGGCAGCACCAGCAACTTAATGATTAGCTTTATCAGTCCCATGGTTTCCTCCTTGCTTAGCTGTAAATTAGCTCGTCCTTAATGACTTCCTCTGCCTGTGCCACACAAGCGTTCATCTGGCGAACCCATTCAAGCTGATTTGTGGCTTTGAGCCGTTCGGTCACACCGTAGTGTTTCATCAGCTGGGGAAGGATGATGTTCATACGGCTCTTGGCGGCGGCTTCAATTTCCGCACAATGGGGATATAGCGTTTCGCTCAGTACCATCTCAGAAAAGAGAAACGGCTGTGCTATCCGCAGATACGACTTTCGCATCAGCCCCCACTTTCCAAGGCGGATATTCGGGTTTTGCAGTTGAATGTCGGGGATGTAGTAATCTCCGCACTTGATGAATTTCAATTCCATAGTGTCCTCCTTAATGTTTGTCACTGATGATTTCAATGCGTTCATACAGCCCGGAATCATCGTTCAGAAACAGGTTCTTGTGATACTCTGCTTCGGCAAGAGAACGATAGTAATATTCCTCGTCCGGCTTGCCGTCCTTGCGGACAAATCTGACTATCCATAACTCGTTCATGCTGGAATCTCCTCCTTTTCTGCTTTCTTTTTGTGGTAGTCCTCTCTGCGCTTGGCAAGGTGGGCTTCGTATCGTTTGATGGCTTCGGGGTCTCCGGCTTCTGCATCGGCTTTCAATTTCTGATAGCACTTAACGGTGGCTTCGCTCTGATATTTCCGCTTCTCAGCCAGCTTCCTTGCGGCTTCTTCATCGGTCTTGGCAAGCTCCACAAGGGCTTCGTGTTCAGCCTTACGCTTGGCTGTCCTTGTGCGGATATACTCCTTTTTTCGGGCTTCCATCATGGCGGCATACTCTGGATCAGCTGCCATCCTCGCTTCCTCACGCTCCTTTTTGCGCTGTCTGGCTTCGGCTTCCTTGGCTCTCATTGCTTCCAGCTGCTTGGCTGCTTCGGGGTCTGTCTTTGCCTTTTCTTTCAGCTCAGCCCGTGTCAGTTTGTTTTTCTTTTTGGCTCGCTCCACTCGCTTGCGCTCAGTTTCAAGCATCTTTTCACGCTTGATGCGCTCTTTTTCCTCTAACTGACTGATATATTCCGAGCTGGCTTCTCTGGCTTCCTTTAGCTTCTGGCGGTGCTTCTGATTCCGTTCACGCTGATATGCCAGATGTTCTTCATACTGTGCGATAGCAACCGGGTCTCCGGCTTGTGCAGCTTCTCGCATAGCATACAGCTTTTGCTTTCTGCGTTCTTCCGAGCGTTTGCCCTTTTCCTTCTTCTTTCGCTGTTGTTCGGCTTCGATGGCGGCAATGCGTTCTTCCTCGGAAACAGCTTCAACAGGCGGGTAGTAGTTGCCGATGAAATTAAAATGAATGTCAATGTTCTGCTGGCGGTAGATGGTTCGTCCGCCTGTGGCTTCGTGAACCTCAATCCTGTCAATGAACGCATAGAGCATGGTGTCGGTCAGTTCCTTGCAGTCCCGGTATTTCTTGACCAGAGCGATAAAACGGGATGCGTCCACCTGCTTGATTTCATCCTGCTGAACCAGATTTTCCAGCTCTGCAACACGCTTTTCCAGCAAAATCTGTTCTTCATCGTATTGCTGAATCATGCGCTGTGCCTGTCGCTCCGGCAGCAAGCCGCTCAAGGTACTCTCATAGAGCTTGTTGATTTTCTCGTCCAGTTCAGCCATTCGCTTCTTTGCTTCGGCAAGTTCCTGATAGCCGTTGTTTGCTGTTCTGGTCTGCTGCTCATTCCAAACGACTTTGAGCTGCTGAATAAACTCGTCCTCGTTTTCAAGGACATATTTGCTTACTGCCTGAATTGCCTGTAAGATTGCTGCTTCCAGAACCGATGTTTTTACATAGTGAGAAACACATTCTCCGCTCTTGCTCCGATAATTGCCGCATTGAAAAGCGGAATCTGAATCATAGTGCGTTTCGCTATGATTTGCTTCGGGGCTGATAAATCCCATTCGGGAACCACAATCCGCACAGTACACCAAGCCGGACAAGCGGTGGGAGTAGGTGCCGTTCGCCACTCTCGGCTTTTTCTTCGAGCGTATCTTTCTGGCAATATCCCATGTGTCTTGGTCGATGATGGCTTCATGCGTATCTGGGAAAATCATCAGTTCGTCCGGCGTTGCGGCTCTGCGCTGCTTGGTCTTGAAGTTCTCGCAGATGGATTTGCCCAACACAGTATGACCGAGATATTCCTGCCGATCAAGGATGTAGCCAACGGTGGTTGCACTCCATCGGTAGGGGTCTGCCACATTCTTGTGTCTGCAATTCTTCGGCTGATTTAAGGCTGCATAAGCGGAGGGAATCAGCACCTTCTCTGCCGTCAGCATTTCTGCAATGGCGGTGGTGCTGTTGCCCTGACAAACCAGACGGAAGATTTTTCTGACAACCTCTGCGGCTGGCTCGTCCACGATGAGGGTCTGCTTATCGTCAGGCTTTCGCTTGTAGCCATAAGGAATAGAGCCGCTGCATCGCATTCCGTCTTTCATTCTGGACTTGAAGATTGCCTTGATTTTGTTGCTGGTGTCCTTGGCGTACCACTCGTTCATGATGTTCAAGAACGGCGTGAAATCATTGTCCTGCGGGGTAGCACTGTCCACATTGTTGTTGATGGCTATGAACCGAACGCCCTTTTTCGGGAAAAGGATTTCTGTGTAGTAGCCAACTTGCAGATAATTTCTACCAAAACGACTGAGATCCTTTACCACAAGGGTCTCCACTCGTCCGGCTTCGACTTCTTCCAGCAGAGCGGCAAAACCGGGACGATTAAAATTCGTGCCGGAATAGCCGTCATCATAGAAGTGCCGGATATTTCTCAGCCCATGCTGACGGGCATATTCTTCAAGATATTTCTTTTGGTTCTGGATGGAGTTCGATTCTCCAGCCTGTTCATCATCTCTGGATAAACGCTCATATAGAGCTGTAATTTTGATTTCTTCTTTCTTCGCCACGGTTTTACCTCCCTTCTTTATGTAATTAAGCAGATAAACATCGGTCGTGCTTGTGAAACACACCCTTTGTCTATCTGCTTATAGTATAACCGTTCGGGTCTGTGACCACATAGGAGCTGTGCATCTGCATCAGGTTGGGTTTCAGCCAAAACCGGGTCTTACCGGAACCGGAGCCGCCAATCACCAGTACATTTTTGTTTCTGGCAGTCTTGGGGTCCTTGGGGCGGCTGTTCATGGTCAGGCTCTCCGTTTTCGTCAGAATCACATTGTTCTGAAATACAGGATCAACGTAAGGTGCAATATCCTCACGGGTTCCCCAGCGGGCCGAACCATATTCCAAACCATGTCGATATTTCTTGGCGTTCTTGCTTTTAAGATACACCGCCAGCCTCAGACCAACACCGCAGCACAGCCCCACCAACAAGTCCAATGGATGCAGGCTTGGCCAGAAACTTTGCAGCGCCCCAGGCAGAACCGCAATCAGCGAAAGAAACTTTTCTGAAGCATCCGCCCCTTGTGCCATTCGCCATGCCTCTCCAAAATTGGTAGCAAACAGCCCCAGCAGGATATACGGCATATTCAGCAAAATGAGCTTTTTGATGTCCAATGTCTTTTTCATCGTTCCAGCTCCTTTCGCTTGGTGCGATCCACCACAGCATTTTTAACCATCTCTTTGAACTGGTTAAGTTTTGCCAGTACGGACGGGCGCTCTGTTTTCGTTGCCTTTTTGACCTTTTTGTTGGTGTACTCTGTAAAAGCTGCTGTCAGAGCATCTGCATCACGGCCTTTGAAAAAAATCAGGTACTTTGGCGGAGAACTGCTGCGGTCCTTTTTCACCGCATAATCCACACCATATTTCCGGGCGATTTTCTCAAACTCCTTGATAGAGGGGTCTGTGATCTCAATGTTGGATATTCCCTGATTCTGCCCGACAAGCTGCTTCACAGTCTGTTTTCCATGCGGAACAACCGGCGCATCACGGCTTCTCTGTTTTTCCAGCTTCTTTTCCTTTCGATGTGCCATGTACTTGCTTATGGCAGCCTTAAACATTCTGCCGGTAAACTTTGTTCCACTGACAACCAGCGTCAAAGTTCTGTTTTCCACTTCTTCCTGCATTTTCTCGCCTCCTTTCCACGAAGTTTGCAGGGAATCTCTTTTTTTGCTAAGGCGGAACCACCAGCCGCCGCAGAAGATAACGCTTCATACCGCCCTCCTTAGCGTAACTGGTCAGAACGGTCATAGTGCAGATTGCCCTGACGTACCTTTGCGTGGCTCAAAATCTTAATCTGCCCCTTTTCCTGACTATCCAGTGCTTTTTCATAACCGGTATCCGACAGGAACAGGCGGGTTCGTTCGCCTTTCCAGCCAACAGGGGAATCGTTCGTCAGCACATCAAAAATAATCATGTGCCGGGTGTCCTCCGCAAAACGCTGGAGGTCCATATATCCATGACCGTGATAATTCTGCGCTCCTGCCTTTGCCCGCATTTCTTCCATCAGCTGCCCTATGGTCTTTCCCTCAGACATCATGCTTGCTCCTTTCTCCCGGCAGTTCCGGGCAATAAAAAAGCGACCATTTACCAGCCGCCATACAGATCGTGATTTACTTGTGAGGTGTAATGATTGCTTATCGTGGTCGGTGCATTGAACAGAACGGTCAGAAGATACTGCTTCATGTTACGAATTTCCGTGGTGTTCTTCTGTAAACAGTCCATGACAAACTCAATGTGCGAGTTATCCAGCTTCAAGAACCTGGAACGAACGATTTCATGCGGAAAATCGCTTCCTGCAATACGGGTGGTCTTTCGCTTTGCACAGACCGTTTCCACGATCAGCTCCACAATCTCATCCAAATCCTCCCGATAAGTTTCATACTGCTGACACAGGTATTCATACCCGATATTCTCCTGAATCAATTCCCGATAACTCTCTATCTCTGTGAGTGACATCGCATCCCTTCCTTTCCGTTCCGGCAGACAATCTGCCGCGCAATCCCGGAAGGGAATGGAATCGGTACTTGATCCATAAATATTTTGTTTTTGAGTATTTGATTTCTCTATATTTAATTCTGCGGGCTTTTCCGTATCCGGTTTATCCATATACGGGTTTTCCGTATCTGGTGAATCCGTATCCGGTTTTCTAAGCTGTGGCTGCTCGTATATGACATACTCTGTATCGCTGATGCGTCCCTGCCGGTCACGCAGCTTGTGCCGCACAATGTAACCGGCAGCCTCCAATTCCCGCAACGCAGCGCCTATGGCATCCACGCCCTCCTTACAGATCTTTGCAAGACCACGGGTGGTGTAATTCCAGTCCTCTGGCAAAGATAACATCATGGAAAGCAGTCCCTTGGCTTTTAACGACAGGTTTGCATTTCGTAAATGATGATTGCTCATCACGGTATAATCACGGGTCCGTTCAATGCGAAAAACGGCCATCGACCTCACTCCTTCCGAATTTTGGGTACAAAAAACCGCAATCCTCATTCCAAAGAATTGCGGTGTTCAACACTTTTCAAATTTTCTTGCATAGAACCAAAACAGCGGCTTTCGAGGACGCGCCTCTGTAAATGGCTCCTCCTGGGCGAAAGGAAGTGTTTGCATCACTCGGTCAATATCCGTTGAATCCATGTCATGCTGAGATTTGCAATCTTCCCGGATTGCTTCTTGAATTTCCTTTACCGTACACATAGTCATTCCTTTCCTTTCGTTGTATGGGTTTATGAGCGGCGGCGTTTTCCCGGTTTGAAATCGAGGATATGTCCCTCAATCACACGAGCATAACGCTTGATCTTGATCTCCCGGCACTGCTGGCTTTGCAGGGCGGCCTGATACCCGTCCTCGGTCAAAAACAGCCGCATTTCCTCTCCGGGGCTGCCGTAAGCTGTGCTGGGACGCAGGACGGAAAACTCAATCATCCAGCGGGTGTTATCCCAAAACCTCTCTACGGCGAGAATGTTGTGTCCTT
>ENA-OPAV01001187-OPAV01001187.1-human-gut-metagenome-genome-assembly--contig:-NODE-1187-length-18263-cov-2.307063_pt1 | contig 18263 bp, 19 predicted proteins | sample MGYA00241056_ERZ501428 | MGnify/ENA primary metagenome ERZ501428 (study PRJEB25962, sample SAMEA2042621) | human gut metagenome | biome: human gut; feature: human-associated habitat; material: faeces... | reverse complement strand
GTATTCACCTTATGATTCTACAGCCGGTGTTTCTTCTTTTTTTGTTTCAACCGTTTCTTCTGCAGGTACTTCATCTTTTTTCACAAGCTGTTTTTCTTCTTTTTTAGGTCTTGTCATAACTTTAATCCTCCAGTTTTTTTTGTAAGTAAAATTCACAGTCTGCTGTGAAAGTTAAGTAATAAAAAATTATTACGCTGTGACCATGCAAATGGGAACCAATGAAACAATCATTGATTGTGCTTGAGGGTATGGGGAGCAAAATCCCCATCAAGTTGCCTGCTGTCAAAATCCGGAAACCGGGTTTCTGGCAGCCAGGGCGAAACTTGCTCTAAGAAAGAAATCCCTCTACTAATAAGGCTTTGGAAAGCCTGTTTACCAACCCTCAAAATGAAAAAAATAAAAAAGTTTGCAAAAGAGGGTTGGTAAACACCCTCTGCCGAGCTTTATAGGTAGAAGTAGTTTTTTCCGGGAGGTGTAAAAATGGCAGAGAAAGAATTACCAACACCAGAAGAAATGCAGGAGATGGCAGAGATAGATATTAGAACGGTAGACACAAGCAGTCTGGTAGATATAGAGCAGGTGCAGATACAAACAGAACTGCCACAGGAAGAACGGATTGCAGATTATATCAGGCAGATTAAAAATCCGTATTGCTATATCTCTCATGGAGTAGCGGTAAAAATAAGTTTTACTGGAAAATGTACACTGGAAGAAAGCCTGAACAGGTGTATCTCGTTGTGAAAATGAAGAAAAACAGGATGGAAAGAAATTTAAAAAAGAATGAAAAAAGGTATAGCAGTGAGCCAGAAGTTATGTTAATATGGTGTTGGGTCAAAATTTAAAAGCATTCAAGAAGCCATGAATTTCTTGGTTTACACTGCCGGACGGCATAGTAAATTAGGAGGTTGATGGCTTTATGTATTTCAATCAAAAGTCTATATTAGCAGCGGACTATCTCAGACTCTCCAGAGAAGACGGAGATAAATTGGAAAGTGATAGTATCCGCAATCAAAGAAGTCTGATTAACGATTTTGTAAAACAGCACCCAGAGATCACATTGGTCGATGAATATGTTGACGATGGTTACAGTGGAACAAATTTTGAACGTCCTGCATTTAAGCGATTGATTGAGGATGTGAAGAAAAAGAAAATCAACTGTATTATCGTCAAGGACTTATCCAGACTGGGAAGAAACTATATTGAAACAGGAAGATACCTGGAAAAGATATTCCCGTTTCTTGGAGTAAGGTTTATTGCAGTTACAGACCATTATGACAGTGCAGCAGAATCGGATGATGCAGACCAGATCATTGTTCCTTTTAAGAATCTGATAAATGATGCTTATTGCAGGGACATCTCAATTAAAATCCGAAGTCAGTTAGATGTAAAAAGAAAAAATGGACAGTTTATTGGCAGCTTTGCTGGGTATGGCTATCAGAAAGATCCAGAGAATAAAAATCATCTCATTATAGATGAATATGCAGCAGATATAGTCCGATATATTTTCAATCTGAAAATGGACGGTTACAGTTCTCAAAGGATTGCAGAGAAGCTGAATGAAATGGGAGTGCTTCCACCAATGGAATATAAACGAAGCTGTGGTATGAATTATAATAGTGGATTTCGTTCAGGAGCCAAGCCTAAATGGGCGGTCACAACTGTAAATCGCATTTTGACAAATGAGTTATATACAGGAACAATGGTTCAGGGAAAGAATCGTAAAATCAACTATAAAGTAAAAGAGTGCAGACCAGTAGCAGAAGAAAACTGGATTCGTGTAGAGAAAACGCATGAAGCGATTATTGCAGAGGAAATATTTCAGTATGTACAGTCATTGATGGAACTGGATACCCGCACAGCACCAGAGGAAGAATCCGTATATATTTTTTCGGGATTTTTGCGATGTGGAGATTGCGGGCAGAACATGGTGAAGAGAAGCACAACAAAAAATGGAAAGCGGTATTATTACTACCATTGTTCTACATATAAAAACGGAGATGGATGTAGTTCACATCTGATTAGTGAAAAGACGGTTCATAAAGTTGTTTTGGATGCTATACAAAGGCAGATTGCCTTATTGGTAAATGCGGAGAATATCATTCAGAACAGTGGAATGAAAAATTATAAAAAAACAGAACTGGATTCACTGGAAAAGCAGTTGGTGGTTCTGCATGAGGAAGTAGAGAAGTATAAAGATTTAAAAACCCGGTTGTATCAGGATATGTTAGATAACATTGTGACGAGAGAAGAATACCATGAGTATAACCGGAGATTTACAGACAAGCTACATAATGCGGAAAAGGCAGAACGTGAATTAGAGCAGAGGAAAGAAAAGGCATCTGCGGAGGGAAAACGGGAACACCCTTGGATTGAGGATTTCAAGTGCTATCAGAATATTACACAGCTTGATCGTAAAGCGGTAGTTACTCTAATTGATAAAGTCATTGTGTATGGAAAAGACCGTCTGGAAATTTGCTTTAAGTATGCAGACGAAATACAGGAAATGACAGAAGCAGCTCAGAATATTCGGGAAATGGAAGAAAGGGAAGGTAGATTTAAATGCGGTGCGTAAGTTATACAAGGACTACATCGTGCAAAAATACAAAGAAAATTCCATCAGATATTATCCAACAGCAGAATGAACATATTCAGAACTATATACAATCACATGGTTGGAAGCTGGTAGCAAAATACAGTGACCGGAAAAAGGACGAAAATGAAAATACAGCTTTTGAAGAAATGACGGCAGATGGGATTAACCGTAAATTTGATATGGTGGTAGTAGATAGTGTTGACCGTTGCGGAAAATATATTTCCTGTGCGGAAGATGTACTGGTTAAAACATTCTTTCCGGCGGGACTTCACTTTGCGATAGTACAGAGCGATTTTTGCAGTATTGGAAAAAGCAGGGAAGAAATAGACGAGTATTTCAGAAAAGAGAAAATTGCGGTACAGGTAAAGAGTATGCGTGAATATGCGATTCGTGAACAGGTAGAGGGATATTATACAGTTCACGATGAAAAATATGGATAAATACTTTCAGAAGATAGAAAAGAATTAATTGTCGAGGAAGAGGCTGCGAAGATTGTACGGGAGATATTTCAAATGACATTGGCAGAAATCTCTATAAAAAAGATAGTAGCCATTCTGAATGAGCGAGGAGAAGAATCTCCAATGGTACATAATGCGAGAGTGGGGCATAAGCACTGGCCGCATTATGAAAATAGGTGGAGCGAGGGCGCTTTGCGGAGGATTTTAGAATGTACAGCATATGATGGCTATTGGCAGAAAACAATCAACGGAGAAGTTTGTACGCTTTCAATAACACCAATACTAGATGAAGGAGTTTTTGATCAGGCTAGAAGACTTATTAAAAGTCGAACAACTACAGATAATATCATAGGTGGGAAGCCGGGGCCATATGTAAGAAAAATCTATGATGAAGCAACTGGAAAGCCGTTGTACCTGAGAAATTTCCGAAGTGGTGACGTTGCTTTTGTGTTCAATCCGCAGATGGGTGAATTACCAAAGAAAAGAAAAATTTATATAGAAGAAGCTAAGGTTACAGAGGCAGTAAAAAATGCAATTTCTCTGGAAATGGATATGGCTGAAAAAATGAAAGCATATTTGCAGACAGAAAAAATGCAACAGCTATTACAGAAAGAGACTCAACAATATTCAGAAAAGGCATGGATGATATTTCAGGAAATGGAGCAGGTAGAGAAAGACCGTATTCCTTTATATGAAAAATTCCGGGACTATGAGATTGGTCAGACAGAATATCAGGAGAAAAAAGAAGAAATACAGGCGCAGTTGCAAATGTATGAAAACGATTTTGAAGGACTGATGGACAGGCTTGCAAATATGAAAAAGGCTTATAGCGAGGAAAATGAATGGATAAAAACATTTCAAAGGGAAGAGTTACCGGAGAAGTTGGAAAGTCAACATGTTAAAAAATGGGTAGATAAAATAATTGTTTCAGATTTAAGAGATGTGCATGTATACCTGACAATGCAGAACTGGAAGAATTATTTCCCAGAAGAATGGATGGAGGAATAGCAATGGCAAGGAAAAGCAGAAGAAATAAAAATGTTGAGGCTGTTAGTAATCAGATTATAGAAAACTGTGAGAATCTGATAGATACCGGAGCGTATATTCGATTATCTGTTGAAAATGGTGGAAATGAAACGGACGAAACTTTAGTTGTACAACAAATGCTGGTTGAAAAGTTCATAGAGGAGCATCCGGATTTAAAATTGGCAGGTACATATATAGACAATGGATTTAGCGGAACTAATTTTGAACGACCAGGCTTCTTGAAACTCATGGAAGATGTCCGGTCAGGAAAGATTCAGTGTATTGTTGTAAAAGACTTATCACGTTTTGGCAGGGACTATCTGGAAACAGGATATTATCTGGAAACGATTTTACCAAGGTTAAATGTAAGGTTTATCGCAATTACAGATGATTATGACAGTTCCAGAAAAGAGGACAGGGAAAACATCAGTGTTCCATTAAAAAATATGGTTAATGCCATGTATGCAAAAGATATGTCAAAAAAGATTCTGGCTGCAAAAGATGCACAGCGAAAAAAGGGAAATATTACTTTATCAAAAGTAGCATTTGGATATGTCCGTTCAGAGGATAGGCACAGACAGATTGTTGATGAAGAGGTTGCACCATTTGTAAGGATGATATTTCAGTGGTATATGATGGGAGTCAGCAAAAAGAAAATTGCAGATAGATTAAATCTCATGGGAATTGCAACACCTGGACAAAGAGAAAAAACTGGTGTATTGACTGTTCCGTTAGAACAGACAAAGTGGAGAACGGATACAGTAGATAAGATTGTGAATAACCCTACATATGTTGGAGATATTGTAACCGGAAAGTTGAAGCAGTCATTGTATAAAGGGATAAAGCAGTATAGAACTTCGCCGGAGGACTGGAATGTTCAGAGAGATATGCATACGCCGATGATCGCAAGGGATGATTATGAAGAACTGCAGGAAAGGTCAAATAAAATAAAAAAGGTCACAAGAAACTGGCATTTAAAATATATGGAGGACAGAGAAAAATACAAAGACTGTTTTCCCGGTATGGTTCGATGTGGAGATTGTGGACGTCCAATGTATTGTGTCCGCTATACCCATAATTATAAGACAATGGAGAAAGTAGGAATTTATTATACCTGTTCTGCTCAAAATTATGCGAATAATTATTGCGGTCAGAAGATAGAAGAAAATCTGCTGAAGATACTTGTGATGGATCAAATTCAGATTCTTATAAGAAGTATGTGTGACAGAAAAAAGCTGTTACAAAAATTGAAAAGTGATTCCAGTGAGAAAAATGCTTTTTATGAAGCAGCTGCAAAAGTGCGGATGTTGGAAAGAAAAATAGCGCAGGCAGAAGAAAAGAACACTGTATTGTATGAGGACTATGTAGGTGGGATTGTAGAAAAAGAGGACTTCGATATGATGAAAGAGCGTTATATCCGGGAGTTACAAAATCTGAGGGATGATTTGCAAATTGCAAAACAGAATCAAAGAATGTTGGAGAAAAAAACTGACAGATATATGAATATGGTCAGCAACTTGGAGCAGTATCTTTCTGACAGGAGCTTCAATGAAGCACTGGTACAGGAACTTGTAGAATATGTGGAGATATATAAAAACGGAAGCATTCATGTGCGCTTCAAGTGTGATGATAAATTTAAACAGATAACAGAATTGATAGAGGGTGTTAAAAGTGCGTAAGAATGGATTGTATCTGAGGTTATCTATTGCAGATGGAGATTTGGGAAAAGACAATAAGGACGAAAGTAACAGCATTGATAACCAGAGAACGCTTCTTGTAAATTTTGTTCAGGACAGGGATGACCTGTCAGATGAATATATAGAGTATGTGGATGACGGTTATTCAGGAACTAATTTTGAGCGTCCGGCGTTTAAACGCATGATAGAGGATGCGAAAACTGGGAAAATAGATACGATTATTGTAAAAGATTTTTCACGATTTGGCAGAGATTATATTGGTGTAGGAGATTACCTGGAGCAAGTACTTCCAATACTGGAAATCCGTTTTATCTCATTAAACAATAATTATGACAGCAATGATTATTTAGGAAAAACTATGGGAATGGATATGGCAATTCATAACTTGGTCAACAACCTTTATAGCAAAGACATTTCTAAAAAGCTGAAAAGTGCATTAAGAGTGAAATGGAAAAATGGTCAATGGACTGGGGGAAAACCGCCTTTTGGTTATTTACGAGATAGTAAAACAGGGGAATGGTTGATAGATCCGGTAGCAGGGAAATATGTGCGAACGATTTTTGATAAGGCAATCGAGGGATGCAGTACTTCTCAGATTTCTTATTATATGAATGAACAGAGAATACCTACACCGGGAAGATATAATAAAGAGAATGGTCTTACGCATTATGGATATAATCAAAAAATGCCAGAGTCGGAAATTCTGTGGGATTGTGGCATGGTTCGAGCCATTCTTGGAAGATATGAATATACAGGAGCTTTAGTGCAGGGAAAACGACAAAGTATTGCGGTTGGCAGTAAAGTAACCAGAAAATCGAGGGATAAAGATGTGGTTATTACAAAAAATGTTCATCCGGCAATCGTGTCAGAGGAAGAATATGAAATAGCAAAGGCAACTATCGCATTTATGAAAAAACCAGATTACCGGGGTACAAGAAAGTTTGCATTGAAAGGAAAAGTCAGATGTGGGAATTGCAGACGATCAATGGTATTGATGGAATCCGGTGCTAATGACAGGGTATATTGTCCACATAAAAAGATGACAGGAAAATTTGCCAAGTGTTCAGACGAAATGGTTTCTGTTTCAATTATAGAAGGGCATGTATGGTATGCTTTAAAACGTGTCCTTTATGTATTGGATGCTATACAGTTGGATTTTGAGGAAAAGACAACTAATTTGGATAGTGTCAGAAGAAAAAAGATAAAACAGCTAGAGGCTGAGAGTAATGTGTTAAAAAGTGAGAGAATACGTCAGTATGAATCGTATGCGGAAGGTATTATAACGAAAGAAAAGTATATGATGAAAAAAATGCAGATTACGGATCGAATGAATGGCATACAGGCAGAGATAGAAACACTCACACGTTTATCGGCGGAGGAAGAAGCATATAAAAGTAAAGTGGCATCTGCTGTTGAATTACTGGAAGGGGAAATGCAGCATGAGAAGATTACAAAAGAACTTGTAAATGCCACGATTGATACGGTTTATGTATATGATAAAAAGAGGATAGAGATAGTATTCAGTTTTGATGATGTTCTGATGAAAGCAATAGAAAAATACCAGAAAGGGGTAAAGGAAGCATGACATTTAAAAATTTTGTATGTAAAGGAATCTTAGTATTTGCAGGGTTGCTTCTGCTTGGATGGATTGGAAAATATATTTATATGGTGGATGGGGAAATTGACTGGTTCAGATTTATGCTGGTTTACGGAGTGCCAGTGGGAATCCCACATATGTTTATTATAATTCCCTGGCATTGGGATTTATCCGGTATCCTTGGAATGGCTGCTCTGTGCGTAATTGTAGGCGGGATATTTGGTTGTGTGATTGCAGCATGGCTTGGAATCCGGGCGGTATGGTATATGGTGGGATTTCCAATTAGCAAGATTGTGGCGATACATAAAAGGACTTGCTAAAAATAATAGTATGAAATATGACCACAGGTGTAAAGTGATATGCCTGTGGTTTTATTTTGCCATTTATATGATGCGGAAGATGTGATAAAATATCAATCAATAAATCAATGGGAGAAATGAGATATGTTAGATGATGAAAAATGCCTGTGTGGTTCAGGACGCTTGTATTCCATGTGTTGTAAACCGTTTAGTGGACAGGGAATAGAGAATTATAAAAAAGAAATCGACAGCAAAAATTATATTAAAGCGTATTATGTAGCTGTGGCGATGCTTTCTGATTATCTGGAAGATGTAAGAAAGCATACGAACAGAATATTGAAGGATAACCCTGTAATTGGAAGATTTGTGTTACATAAAGATGTAAATGCACTATCGGAGTTGGCAGATCGTATTTTTCACTGCATACCAAAAGGAAATACAGATAACTGGGGAGAACGATTTGAATTTATAAAAGGATTGGTGGATGCAGAGGACTGGAAGAATGAATGTGAATATTATCAGCTATTGTATTATGAACTGAATAATGATAAGGGAAAATTCTCAGAGCAGATTGAGGCTATTGTAAAAAATATAAAAGTGGATGTACATACGGATCAGAGAATGTTGGAACTGTTACGATCTGTCATTTTACCGACAGGACAATTAATGGAGTTGCTTAAATTGGATGATATTTTGATTGAAAAGACGGATAGTTCCTTAATGAAATTGAAATATAAATTTGATAAGGCAATACAGCTTGCATTGGTTTCTGATAATATAAGTGCGAAAAAGATTGCAGATGAAGTAATAGGAGAACTGGAAAAAGGAGATTTATATACAGAAGATGAAGTGTATTCACAGGATGTTACTGCGATGATGTATGAAATGTATTATAATTTTGATCCAGACACAAAGTGGTTGGAAAAAGCCTTGTATGTGCGTGAAAAAATGGACATCAAAAAGTTTACTGAAGCAGGAAAGGTAAAATATTATTCTGATATTGCCTATACATACTGGAAAATGGGAAATTATGAAGTTGCAGAACAGGATTTTTGCACAAGTCTTGAGTATGCAAAAACAGCATTTGCACAGATATATTTGTTGGATTGTTTGGTAGAACAAAAGAAAATCAAAAACCTGAAAGAGTATCTGGAAAGTGTAGAATTTGAAGATATGGGTGTTGACAGCATAGACTTTCTTATAATTGTAGGCAATGCAGCTATACAGCTTAAGGATAACGACAGTATAGAACTGATCAAGCGTTATATCGAGGAAACAAATATAGAAGTTCCATATTACAAGTTTTACTTGAAGGAATTAGAGTTAGAATTAGAAAAGAAAAGTGGTAAAATCATGCGACTGCTTAATAAGCTAAGTCCATTGAAAAAGTATCTGATCCTGCAACCACAATTAAACGGAATTGGAATTAATGTAGAAAAAATACTGGAAGATCTAAAAAAATAGACTATACATGATGAGTGAGGGAAACGTTTTGTGACGCTTCCCTCAAATTTTTTTCTATAATCATTTTCTGTAATAGTGATAAGGAATCCTCCGAAAATTATTTAGTGTCACGCAGACAGTCTTTTATGAGTTGAACAGATTTTAAGATCCATTCCATTTCTTGCGGTGTGCAATCAGATAACAGGTTTTGTATTTTCTGATAAGACGGATCTGAAAAAGTGGAATCCGGTATGTTATTAGTGGAATTACTCGCAGGAGCAGTCTTGTGAATTTCTGTATTGTCGTTAAGAAGCTGATTCTCTAATTCCTGAAGCGTTTGAGTATATTGTTCCCTTTCAGAGCCGGTCATTTTGTTTAAGAAAGAAACGTAAGTGCTGAGCTTCTGATTGATTATTGGATTTTTGAATGAAAGAGTAAGGGTGTCAGGAATGATATTTCCGTTTGTATCTTTCTGAGAATCAAAGTTTAAATCCAGTTGCTCGTTCATTTTAAATATAAGTGAGAGCAGATCGGAAACTGTATGAATATCAAAATCCATAAAAATATTGATACTAATGCCCAGGGCCTGTGATATTTTCAAGAGTTGCTCCGGCTTGGGCTTGCGTTCATCAGACTCGTATTTTTGCAAAGTGCTTATGCTTAAACCAGTAGCCTGTACAAGTTGTTCCTGAGTGAACCCATGCATAGTTCTAAAGTATTTGATTTTTTCGCCAACGGTCATTATCGCTACCTCCATAAAGGGATTATAACATATTTTTTACTGTTAAATACACAAAAATATATAAAAATGTATTGACACCTACAAATGTATGGTATATATTAAAAACACATACAAAAGTAATATTTAAGTAGAACAAGACATACAAAAGTGATAGCAAGAATGAGTTAAGTGATACTTAAATAGAAGCAATTTTGGAACAAAAGTATATGTTAGTGCAACTTAAAGTACAGTTAAAAAACAGGAGGAAAAAGCGATGGCAGAAATCATTTTTGGAATTGATCATGGAAATGGAAATATGAAGGGAGAGAATGTATGCTTCCCATGTGGACTTGTCAGATATGTGTCTGAACCGGGACGCTTTATGAATGAAGATATTTTGGAGTATCAGGGAACATATTATACCCTGTCAGATACAAAAATGCCGTTTAAAGCTGATAAGACAGTAGATGATGATTACTTTATTCTCACATTATATGCTCTTGCAATGGAAGCTCGTAATAAAGGAATTACATTAACGGGAAAAGATGTAGTGCTTGGCGTGGGATTGCCACCCGCAGATTACGGTCAGCAGGCAACTTCATTTAAGAAATATTTCTTAGATCATGCAAAACATGGAATCAGTTTTAAGATGAATGGAAAATCCGTTAATTTCTATTTAAAAGATGTATTTGTCAGCCCACAGAATTTTGCAGCAGTCATGTGTTTTAAGGCAAGTCTTTTGAAGAAATATAGAACGGTAAACTGTATTGATATTGGGGATGGAACAGTTGACCTTTTGGTAATCAGAAATGGAAAACCGGATTTATCAGTTCGTGTCAGTGATCGTTCCGGTATGGCTGTTCTACGGTCTGAAATATCCAATGCGATTCAACAGAACTATGGCATTCATTTGGATTCGTCAGATGTAGAACAGGTTTTAATGCAGGAAGAAACCATATTAGATGAAAAAATCATACTGGAAATTCAGCGAATGGCAGAAAACTGGTTACAGAGAATTATCAATAAACTACATACCCATGTAACCGACTTTAGAACAAATCCGGCGGTCTTTCTTGGTGGAGGAAGTCTTTTACTCAGAAAACAGATTGAAAATTCCCCGGAATTTAAATATGTGGAATTTATTGATGACGTCCGGGCGAATGCGATTGGATATGAAAAACTGACAACAGCACGTCTGCGGAGAGGGTAGGAGGTGCTGGTCATGGGACAGATTAAGGTTGTATTGATATTTAATGAAGATGATGAACGTCAGAGAGAAGCAGGAGAATACTTAAAAACCAAGAAAAGATGCAAGACAGCACTTGTGACAGAATTGGTTCAGGCGTGGATGAAGAATGGAGAAGCAGGAACAGGAACATACACAGGAGCAGTGAGCATAGACGCTATCAAAAAACAGTTACTTCAAGACAAGGAGTTTTTGTTAGAAATAGAAAAATCAATGGGCGGAACGAGTTGTCGAGAAGTCGAGGAAACAGAGCCAGAAGATAGTGATAATCTGGATATGGACGAGGATATGATGCTTGCAGGAATGTCAATATTTGAAAACGAAATTTAAAATGTATCGAAGTACCGCTGAACATAGAATAAGTCTGTTTGGCGGTATTTTTATGCTTTTTTGTTATAGTGGGATATGATAGAATAAGTTTAAATCCTTTGTAACTAAGGGGACCTTGGAATTATAGAAAGAGGAAGTTGCATATGAGAGAAACTGATTTTTCAGAACGTATTAAGACAATTCTTTGTGAACGTGTTGGGGGCAGATGTTCAAATCCAAATTGTAGAAGGGAAACATTAGGTCCTCATAGAGAGGGAGATAAACGATTATCAATGGGTGAAGCCGCCCACATTTTAGGAGCATCACCAAAGGGCGCAAGATATGATGCGAGAATGACAAAAGAAGAAAGAGAATCTATAAATAATGGAATATGGTTATGTAGTGCTTGTCACACATTAATTGATAAAAATCCAGACGAATATCCAGTAGAAGAATTGCTAAAGTGGAAGATGATAGCGGAATATGAACAAGAACGACGTCTGAAGGGAGAAGATATAGTTTCTTTTCAAAGCCAGCAGATGGAAAGGAAAAAGGAAGCATTAAAGCAGGTCAAGTATGCAACTGATTGCTTCCATGATTTGTTGGAATATTCATATAAATATTGGAAAATGAATTTTGCACAATCTTTTTCTAATCCGATTGATTTACAAAATGAAATAGATGATCATCATTTTATGTATGAAGAAGAATTGCTTCACATAAATAAATATCTTGAAAAAAGGGATGATCTTTATGAGGCGCTAAATCAACATTCTCTTGACTTGGGGAAACAAGTAGTAGAATTGTTGAATGAATATATAAATTTGACAACATTCCAATATTATGATGATGGTATAGGAATGGCTAATAATTATTGGTCTTCATTTTTTAATATGATTTCTAAGAATATAGATAATTTAAGAAAGATTAAAAAGGAAACAGATGATATACTATACTCTATGTATTCAGCTTAAACTGACGGAATAAACTACAATATAAAATCGTAATGGACAACATCGCAAGGAAGCAAGACCGCAAAAGTATAAAAGAAGGGTGCAGAAATAACAAAGTTTCTGCGCCCTTAAATTATTTGCCTGGTTTGTAGTTGCGTAATGCAGTTTTGGTTGATTTTATAATTTCCAGTAAAAATTCTTTTTCCTGATTGCTACAATCAGAAGTAAGCTCTTTTATATCGGCATCAAATTTTGAAACCAGTACAGGCGTATTGTCATATAAAAGTTGATCTACAGTAGTATCAAGGCTTTGAGCAATGCCGAGCAATGTTGCAAGGCTTAATTTGGTATGTCCGTTTTCGATACTGCTGACATAGGTAGGGGCAACGTCGATCATATTTGAAAGTGTTTCCTGAGTCATTTTTTTTGACAGACGTGCAGTGCGGATCCTTTTACCGATAGCAAGATAATCAATTTCTACTTCCAAACCTGTCACCTCCTAGACTTTGACTATTAGTTAAGATTTATTGCGAAACTCCACACACATTTGATATTCCTTATTGTATTCCCAAAAAAGATATATTATAATGAAACATAAGTAGAAGTTTAATGCAATTATTCACATGTAGTAGAAAAAAGAGCAAAAGACACCGGGGGCATCAAATTTGGAAAGTATAAATACGGGTGTTGAATTTTATTCAAATGTGAAAGCCTCGGAGGTGGAATGGGTATGGTACCCATATATTCCCTGTGGGAAGATTACAATGTTGCAGGGAGATCCGGGAGAGGGTAAGTCAACACTGATTATTCATGTTGCAGCGATACTAACAAAAGGCGGATATTTGCCAGATGGACAGAAGATAAAAAAGCCAGAGATGGTAATATATCAGTGTTCAGAAGATGGAAAAGGAGATACGATAAAACCAAGGCTGGAACAGGCTGGGGCTGATTGTAGTAAGGTTGCATTCATAAAGGAAGATAATGATGAATTGACACTGGAAGATGAACGTATAAGAAATGCTATTATACAGATCAGTGCGAAAATGGTTGTGCTTGATCCGATACAGGCATTTATCGGTCACAATGGCAATATGACAAATGCAGTAAAAATGCGAGAAATCTTATCAAAGTTATCCAAGGTGGCAGCAGAAACTAATTGTGCAATAGTATTAGTTGGACACATGAACAAAAGTGGTGGTGGAAACCAATTATACAGAGGATTAGGCAGTATTGACATTGCGGCAGCAGCGAGAAGCATTCTTATGGTATCCAGAGATAAAGAAGAACCTTGGAAACGGTATATGTTTCCGGTAAAATCAAGCCTTGCACCAGAAGGAGAACCGATAGGGTTTGAACTGGATAAGAAAAAAGGGTTTCGATGGATTGGAAAATGCCAGATAAATGTGGAAGAGTTGCTTAATGTTGAGAAAAGCACAGGAAAGAAAGATATTGCTGTAGAATATCTGCAAAAACTGTTATCAGTAGAAGATTTAGCAAGTACCTATATTTATGAAAAAATGAAAGAGTATGGTATTGCAAAAAGAACGGTACAGGAAGCAAAGAAAATTGCTGAAATAAAAGCATATAAAAAAGGTAAAATCTGGTACTGGCATATGGAAGTGGGGGACAGCATATGAACGAACAGGAAAAACATGCTGCAAGCCAGGAAGAACGGAAAGAAAAGATTCGTGCAAGGTATAAGGGCGTGGATCGCAGCGAATTAGAGTTCATTCCTGCGAAACAGAAAGAAAAATTATTTGAAGATGCAGGCACCAAAAGGGTGTGTGCTTATTGCCGTGTGTCTACAGATGATGCCAATCAGACATCTTCATATGAACTGCAGAAAAATCATTATGAAGATATGATAAAGGAACATGCAGGGTGGACACTGGTTGGGATATATGCGGATGAGGGAATTTCCGGCACATCTTTACAGCATAGGGATGAATTTAATCGTATGATCGAGGATTGCAAAGTAGGGAAAATAGATTTAATAGTTACCAAAAGTGTATCACGATTTGCCAGAAATATCGTGGATTGTATTGCTAAAGTTCGTGAATTAGCAAATATGAAACCGCAGGTAGGCGTATTTTTTGAAACAGAACATATTTACACACTTGATAATACGAGCGAAATGATGCTTGCAGTGTTATCGGCAGCAGCACAGGAAGAATCACATACGAAAAGTGAAATTATGAATATTTCTATTGAACAACGGTTTTCAAGAGGAATATTTCTGACACCCAAACTCTTAGGTTATGATAAGGACGAGGACGGGAATTTAGTTATTAATGAGTCGGAAGCAGATACGGTTCGCTTGTGTTATTATCTGTTCCTGAGTGGCTTTCCTACTTCTGAAATTGCTGAAATTTTGATGGATTTAGGACGTAAAACTAAATTAGGAAATACAAAGTGGACAGGAAGTACAGTTGTAAATGTTCTACGCAATGAAAGGCATTGTGGGGATGTTTTATCAAGAAAAACTTTTACACCTAATTACCTGGATCATAAATCAAAGAAAAATAACCATGATCGGAACCAATATAGACAGACCGATCACCATGAAGCTATTGTGAGCCGGGAGATTTATGATGCAGCGCAAAAAATGCTGGATGCAAGCAAATATATGAAAAAAGGGTATCCATTGCCAACTTTACAGGTAGTAGATCAGGGAGCCTTAAAAGGCTTTGTACCTGTAAATCGTGCATGGAATGGATTTTCGTCAGCAGATTATAAAAAGGCATCATTAAGTGCTTATTCTGAAAACAATAATGAAATTTGTGTAGAGAAAACGGAAAACCGAGGATTTGATTTAAGCGGTTATGAAATTGTGAGGGCGCAGTTTTTTTCAACAAGATTCGATCCGGCAGTAACGATTTCTTCAGGAAAAATTGTATTTAATACAGCTTGTTTGAAAAAATTTGAAGATGTAGAGTATGTAGAATTACTTTTCAATTCTGTAGAAAAGTGCATTGCAGTTCGTCCATGCGAAAAAAGCAGCATAAATGCTATTAAATGGGGAACTATACGAGATGGACGTTGGGCGGTGCTCCCAAAAAGCTGTAAAGGATTTTCAGGGCCATTATATGAGCTTATGGGATGGAATAAAGACTGCAAGTATAAATTGCGAGGACAGTTTTGCGGTACTGCAGATGAACAGGTAATGATTTTTGAATTAGAAGAACCAGAAGTGCTTGTACAGGAAAAGGCAGAAGAACAATTTGCGGAAGAAACGGAGAAAAAGCCAGAAGAAGCTCAGAAGCCAGTAAAGAAAATACTTTATCCGGAAGCTTGGGCATATAATTTTGGAGAGTCTACAAATAGAATGGTGTTTTTACAGAGAGTGTCATATAAAGGAAACTGGGACATACTGCGTCCTGCAAGAACTGTTGAAGGGATGGAGATTATAACCAGAGAAGTTCTCAATGCTCTGCTGGAGTCAGCAGAGAAATTGATAGATAAAATGAGGTGTGCTAATTATGCATGATACAGCGGAGTATACGGATGAAAAAGAAATTATTGATCAGAAAGCAATCGAGTTGGCGGAGGATTTTAGTTATGATGGGTATCAGGTTGTCAGACGAGAACTGTTTGCTCATCTAAGGGAACCGGCTGTCGTGATTCGTAGAGATAGTGTGACATTTAATACAGCCTGCATTGCTGGTTTAGAGGATGCAGTTTACATACAGATACTTGTGAACCAGGATAGTAAGAGAATGGTTGTCCGAAAATGTGAGGAAAATGATAAAGATGCACTTCGTTGGTGTGTGGCAAAACCAGATAAGCGTAAAAGCAGAAAAATGACAAATAAAATCTTTTCTGCAATGATGTATGAAATGATGGGATGGAATCTGGATTGCCGATATAAGATTTTGGGACACAAGATTACTTTTGAAGATGAAACAATTTATGTGTTTGACTTGATGGAAACGGAGATATTTCTTGACATTAAAGGAAAAAGAGCGAAAAAAGACACAGAAAGTCAGTTTACTACTGAAAAGGCTAATAGTATAGAAGAAACAGCATCAAATTCTACAGATAATGAGCGTTCAGTGGAAGAAATAAAAAGGAAAAATCGAATACCATTTTATCCAAAGGAATGGAAAGATTCTTTTGGTTTGCCAGTGGAAGAACATAGGAAAGCACTGGAAATAAATATGCTGGATGGTTATGCAGAATTTACAACAGGAAAATAGTTAAAGGGGAAAGTCTGCCCTAAAGATGGGAGGTATCAGTGTGCAGGAACATAATATTGTGATACCGGGGATTTCTCTATGTCAAAAATGGGGGAAGATACGGATTTTTCATTCAACGATAGTGGCGTTGGGAGAGCCAAAGTATATAAGATTTTTGTTTAATCCTGAAAAGCGGGGATTGGTGGTGCAGGCATGTGCCAGAAAAGATGCAGAGTGTTTTCGTGTGCCTAAATATAACCCGGAGAATTGGGAATTTAAGATCAGTAGTGTGCCAATGCTGCGAATGATATGGAAAACGTGCGAATGGGATGCGGAAAAGATGTATCGTTTGACGGGAATATGCCATTCGGAGTACAATCTGGTGGAATTTGATATGAAGCAGGCAACGATGCTGACAGTGGAAGAATTTTAAGAAAACAGCGTAAAATAGGAACTTCTGAGAGATCAGAGGTTCTTTTTTTGTGCTGTTTTTGAGGGTAATTGCATGGTATGGTGCTGAAAAAATTTCTCTGAAAAAAAGTTGTTTCTATCTTTACATCAGGAGGCGATATGTCCTTAGTCGGAACCCGCCCGCCAACAGTAGACGAATGGGATAAATACGAACTTCATCACCGTGCCCGCCTCGCAAGCCGGGACTTACCGGAATGTGGCAGGTAAGCGGACGAAGCAACATCACAGACTTCGAAGAAGTCGTAAAACTCGATAAACAGTACATAAGCGAATGGACAATGGGACTTGACATCAAGATTCTATTTAAGACGGTACAGGTGGTATTCAAAAAAGAAGGATCGATGTAGGGAGTAGAGGAGACAGTAAATGAAGGAAGAAAATATAAAGGGTGAATATCAACGAAAAGTAGATAAATCTCTTATTCCAACCTGTAATATTATGGGTGTAAATATCGCAGCCATTAATATGAATTGGTTATTAAAATATCTAGATGAAAATCTTTCCGATATTAAAGGTGACTATATTTGTGTTTCTAATGTGCATACAACAGTAACCAGCTATGAGGATGCAGCGTATTGTGCAGTTCAGAATGGCGGACTTATGGCTATCCCAGATGGTGGTCCGCTTTCTTCCGTAGGTAGAAAGCGTGGCTATTCCGATATGGACAGAACAACTGGTCCAAGTCTGATGGGAGAGATTTTTAAAATCTCAGCAGAGAAGGGATATCGCCATTATTTCTACGGAAGTACAGAAGAAACTTTGAAATTGCTGGAGGAAAAGCTACAGGCAAATTATCCGGGAATTCAAATTGCAGGTATGTATAGTCCACCATTTCGACCTCTTACAGAGGAAGAAGATAAAAATATTATTGAGAATATCAATAAAACAAAACCAGATTTTGTCTGGATAGGCCTTGGTGCTCCAAAGCAAGAAAAGTGGATGGCAGAACATCAGGGAAAAATAGATGGATTAATGCTTGGTGTAGGAGCCGGATTTGATTATTATGCAGAGAATATTAAAAGAGCACCTATGTGGATGCAGAAAAGTAATCTGGAAGCAATTCCTGTAAAACCTGTATTAGAAAATGATTATATCTTTTGTTATTTTTTAGGAGCAAATTCCGAACATCGAAAGGTTGCGGAAGAACTATCTAAGAAAACAGGTATTCCTCTTTATGATATGCCGCATATAGATGAATTTGTTCCGTACGATCTGCAATTTAATGCGGAACACTTGTATGATATAGATTCAGAGCAATTTGTGAATTTAATTCGC
>ENA-OPAV01001174-OPAV01001174.1-human-gut-metagenome-genome-assembly--contig:-NODE-1174-length-18446-cov-5.640476_pt1 | contig 18446 bp, 19 predicted proteins | sample MGYA00241056_ERZ501428 | MGnify/ENA primary metagenome ERZ501428 (study PRJEB25962, sample SAMEA2042621) | human gut metagenome | biome: human gut; feature: human-associated habitat; material: faeces... | reverse complement strand
GCCGCCGCAGGCCGTCGTAACTGTCGGGGAACACGCCGCCGCAGTCCTCCATGATGGTCTGGGCGGCTTTTTTCAGATTCCGGGCGCGGCTGTAATACCCCAGCCCCTGCCACAGCCGCATCAGCTGCTGCTCCGGCAGGGCGGCCAGCGCCGCCACGTCCGGCGCGGCCTCCATAAACCGCTGGAAGTAGGGGAGCACCGCCTGCACGCGGGTCTGCTGGAGCATGATCTCCGACACCCATGTACGGTAGGGGGACACCTGCTCCCGCCACGGCAGCACCCGGCGGTTCTCATCGTACCACGCCAGAAGCGGCGCGGGCAGTTTCTGTAAATTGGTCAGTTCCATGGTTCACCTGTTGAAGCGCGCGGCGTAGCCGCAGCGGCGGCACAGCTCCTCGGACGGCCGCCGGGCGTCGAAGCCCCGGCGGATGGCCTGCGCCCGGGGCGCGGCCAGTATGTCCTCCAGTTCCTGGGAAAAAAGGTTCCCCAGCGCCAGACGGCCCTCGCTGTCCAGACAGCAGGGCACCACCGTGCCGTCCCACAGCACGGCGATCTGCCGGCGCAGGCCGTAGCAGAACTGGGTGCCGCGGCCCCCGCTCTCCGGATGGGGCCAGTCAAATTTCTCCCCCGGCTCCAGATAGAGATTCTCCGCCAGCCGCCGGTTGCCTTTGCGGTCTGCGGGCAGGGCCGCGATATCCCTGTTCATGATGCGTTCCAGTATCTGCATGATACGGCTGTTCTCCGCGTCCGCGCCGCCTGCGTTCCACAGCCGCAGGGCGCAGATGACGCCGCCCGCCGCCAGCGCAAGGCAGCTGTCCGCCGCCTGGGTGACGTAGTCCTCCAGCCCGGCACTGCGGCCGTTGCCCTCGAAGGAGTGGAGGGAGACGCTGACCTTGTGGAGGGCGGGGCAGTCCCGCAGCAGCGGCAGGCGCTGCGCCAGATGCGTGCCGTTGGTGGTGAGGCACACCCTGAACCCCAGCTCCCCGCAGATGCGGAGGATGTCCGCCAGCTGCGGGTGCAGCAGCGGCTCCCCCATGACATGGAGGTAGAGATAGTCCGTATGGGGCCGGAGCTTTCCGGCCAGCAGGGCAAAGCGCTCCGGGGTCATGAAGCCCTTTTCCCGGCCGGTGCCGGGGCAGAAGGCACAGGCCAGATCACACACGTTGGTGATCTCCACATAGGCGCGGCTGAACACGGCGCTGACCCCCTCCTCTCCGGCATTTTCTGTGAGACAGTGTACCACAAACCGGGACATTTGAAAAGCAGAAATGCTCCCGGGCAAAGGAAAAACGGCAGTCCTGACGGACTGCCGTTTTTGTTTGCCGGAAAAGACGGGCTTACTTGCCCTCGCGGTCGTAGGCCACCACCACGCGGCGGTTGGGCTCCGTGCCGATGGAGTAGGTGGTGACGCCCTTCACGTCCTGCAGGGCGGCGTGGATCACATGGCGCTCGTAGGCGTTCATGGGCTCCAGCGTCACGCTGCGGCGGTACTTGGCCACCTTGGCGGCCACCTTGTTGGCAAGGCTCTCCAGACTCTGCTCGCGCTTGGCGCGGTAGTTCTCCGCGTCCATCTGGATGCGGATGCGCTTGTCGCTGCCGGTGTTGACGGCGTAGTTGGTCAGCTGCTGGATGGCATCCAGGGTCTCGCCCCGGCGGCCGATGAGCTGACCCAGCTTCTCGCCCTCCAGGATCACCTTGTAGCGGCCCTTCTCCACCTCATAGACCTTCACCTGGGCGGCGCTGTCCATGTGCTCCAGCAGGCCGGAGACAAAGGCCACTATGCGCTGGGCGTTCTCGTCCTCGCACAGGGGCAGGTCGATGGCGGGGATGTCCTTCTTCTCGGGACGCGGGGCGCGCTGGGGCTTCTCCGTCCGCTGGGGACGGGGCGCACGGTCGCCGCGCTGGGCGCTCTCGCTGCGCTGGGGCTTGTCCGCAGCCTTGGGCGCGGCGGGCTTTTCGGGCTTCTTCTCCTCCGCGGGCTTCTGAACAACGGGCTTGACAACGGGGGCGGGCTCGGCCACGGGAGCCTCCTCCGGGCCGTATGTCAGGCGGACGCGGGCGGGATTGCTGCCGATGCCCAGAAAGCCGCTTTTGGCGCGCTCCAGGATCTCCACGGACACGTCGTCGCGGTCCATGCCCAGCTGCTCAAGGCCCTTGCGGATGGCCTCGTCCTCAGTCTTGCCCGTTACGTCGATATAACTCATAGACAAAACTCCTTATCAGTTGTCGTTGTAGTGCTCCTCGCTGAAGGCGCGGCCCCTGGCATAAGGGCGCTGGCCCACGCGGCCGGCCTCAGTGGTGCTGCCGCGGTGCTCGCCGTCGGAGGACTTTTTCTTCTTCTGCTGGGGCTGGGGCTTTTTGTCGCCCTTGGCAGACGCCAGCTGCTGGTTGTAATTCTCGCGGGCCGCCTGCATCTTGGCATAGCGCTTTTCCCGCTTTTCGCGTTCCTTGTCGGTCTCCTCGCGGTCCAGGATCTTATTGAAATGCTTGTTGAGGAACAGCTCCTGGATGCAGGAGAAGCCGGCGTTGCAGATCCAGTACACGCACAGAGCGGCGGGGAGGATGTAGCCCATCCACACCGTCATCAGGGGCATCATGTACATCATGGCCTTACTGGAGCCGTTCATCTGGGTGTTGCCGTTGCTCCGCATGGAGATCATGGTCATCAGGAACTGCAGACCGGCGGAGATCAGCGGCAGGATGAGGATGCCGATGACGGGCCAGCCGCCGGAGGGGAACTGGCTGAACAGGTCCTTGCCCACGGAGGACAGGTCCATGCCCAGGAAGTTGTAGTCCAGGTCGATCAGGCCGGCGAACTTGCCGTCGAAATCGGCCCAGTGCTCGTGGATGAACTTGGCCAGATAGATCTGCTCATAGGCAGCGGCCTGACCATCCGCAGCCGCGGTGTAGCCCAGGGACGCCGCCAGCGTGGTGACCTCGGCGATCACGGTCTGGGACAGGCTCATGAAGTAGCGCAGCGGGGTGCGGATGATGTAGTACAGGGCGATGAGGATGGGGAACGGGATGAAGGACCACAGGCAGCCGGACATGGGGTTCACACCCTCGCGGGCGTAGAGATCGGCCATCTCCTGCTGCTGCTTTTCCTTGTTGTTGGCATACCGCGTCTGGATATCCTTGATCTTGCCCTGCATGCGGTTCATGCGCAGCATGCTTTTCTTGCTCTTGAGCTGGAAGGGCAGCAGCACCAGCTTCACCAGCAGGGTGAACAGGATCAGTGCCACGCCGTAGGAGCCCGTCCAGGTGTAGAACAGGCGGGTCAGCCACGCGAACGGTACGCAGATGTAGTATCCGAGTTGTGCAAACATGGGTGATCTCCTTCGTTGTAAAATAGAACGAGGCTTTCAGGTTCTTTCAGGGCACCGGATCATACCAGCCGCCCTTGTGGAAGGGGTGACACCGCAGAAAGCGCTTCAGCGCCAGCCAGCCGCCCTTGGCCGCCCCGTACTTCTCAATGGCTTCCAGCGCGTATTGAGAGCAGGTGGGCACAAAGCGGCAGGTAGGGGGAAAGAGGGGTGAAATGGCCCGGCGGTAAAACCGGATGGCCCGCAGCAGGAGCTTTTTCATACGTCCTCCCGCAAAAGTCCCAGCTGGCTGAGGCAGCGCAGATACTGCTTTTCCAGCTTGGCGTAGGGCATGTCCACGGCCCGGACACGGGCCACGGCAATGACATCGTATCCGGGGAGCATGTCCTGCTTATGCAGGCGGTACAGCTCCCGCAGGCGGCGGCGGACACGGTTGCGCACCACCGCGTGGCCCAGCTTTGTGGACACGGTGACGCCCAGCCGGCTCATACCCTGCCGGTTTTTCATGCAGTAGACCACCACGCCGCCGGAGACGGCGGAGCGGCCCTTGCGATAGATGCGGCGGAAATCGCCGTTTTCCTTTACCGTTACGCGCGGATCCATATGTTCCCTCTTTTTCCGGTATCCTTGGCGGACGCACCGCGTTTTTCCGGAGAAACACCAATAGGGACGGCAGCTGATCCACCGTCCCTCAAGGCTTTATCTCACTGTGCGATGCACTTTCCGCGACCTCAATGGGTCAGGCGAGCGCGGCCCTTGGCACGACGGCGAGCCAGCACCTTGCGGCCGTTGCGGGTGGCCATTCTCTTGCGGAAGCCGTGCTCCTTGGAGCGCTGGCGCTTCTTGGGCTGATAGGTACGGAACATTGCATGACACCTCCATTTTGAAAAATATCCGGCGGCGGAACGGAGCCGCCGCTCTTACTCGACAGCAGAGGCCGTGAGTTCCCTGCCGCAGTCGACACATCAGACGCCGAAAAACGGCGCGAAATACATTATACATAACGAAAACCACCATGTCAACATAAAATTCCCCATGCCGCCGCAAAAAGCGCCGCCGCGGCAAAAAGAAATCTGCTTTATATTTAGAATATGTAATGGACTTTTTCCACCGGTTCTGGTATAATGTAACGGGATATTCTGCGCTCTTTGCGCATGAGACGAGACACACAGGATAGAAGAAAGGAGCGCTTCCTTTGAAATCACTGTCAGACCTGTGGGACAGCATCCTCGCCCGGCTCAGCGGCGAGCTGTCCGACACCACCATCAAGACCTGGTTCGACGAGATCTCCGTGGTGACCATGGAGGATTCGGCCCTGGTGCTGCACTGCAGCAACGCCTTTAAAAAGAACACCGTGGAGGCCCGGTTCCTGCCCCAGATCAAGGCGGCGCTGAAGGACATCTTCTCCACGGACATGGAGGTCAAGATCCTCAACGATCAGCAGCTGGCCGCCTATCACGGCGTGGCCCCCGACCGGCCCGGCGACCTGTTCGACTCCGACGCCTTTACCTTTGAGACGTATGTGGTGGGGCCGCAGAACAAGCTGGCCTACGCCGCCGCCAAATCCGTGGCGGAGAAGCCGGCAGAGAGCTATAACCCCCTGTTCATCTACGGCGATTCTGGTCTGGGCAAGACCCATTTGCTGTACGCCATCGCCCATCTGGTGAAGAAGCGCCGGCCCGAGGCCCGCATCGTCTACATCAAGGGCGACGACTTCACCAACGAGCTGGTCAGCTCCATCCGGGAGAACCGGAACGCGGAGTTCCGGGAGAAGTACCGGGAGGCCACGGTGCTGCTGGTGGACGATATCCAGTTCATCGCCGGCAAGATCCAGACCCAGGAGGAGTTCTTCCACACCTTCAACACCCTGTACGAGTCCGGCAAGCAGATCGTGCTGACCTCCGACCGGCCGCCCCGGGAGATGACCCAGCTGGAGGACCGCCTGCGCACCCGGTTCGAATGGGGTCTGATGGTGGATGTTGCCCCGCCGGATTTTGAAACGCGGCTGGCCATCATCCAGAACAAGGCTGCGGCGCTGGGCGTCAAGCTGCCCGACGAGGTGACGGACTACATCGCGGAGAACGTGACCTCCAACGTGCGGCAGCTGGAGGGCACCCTCAATAAAATACTGGCCTACCGCGACCTGCTGGGCGACCAGGTGGACGAGGAGGCCGTGGGCCGGGCTGTCCGGGACATGCTGCTCAAGAGCAACGAGTACGTGCCCTCGCCCAAGATCATCATCAGCTATGTGGCCAAGTACTACCATCTGGACGAGGACACCATCCGGGGCCAGAGCCGGGGCCGGGACATTGTGGCAGCCCGTCAGGTGGCCATTTACCTGATCCGGCGGATGAACGCCCTGCCCATGAACGACATCGGCAAGGAGTTCAGCAACCGCGACCACACCACCATCCTCCACTCCCTGCAGAAGGTGGAGCAGCAGATGCAGACCGACCCGGCCTTTGCCGAGCGGGTCAAGGAGATCACCACCAACATCAACAACAAGCGGTGAGGTTTTCCACGAACGCTGTGAAATCCACGGGGAAAACCTGTGGATAACCGGAAAAAGAGAAAAACGGTGGATAAGCAGGGGGCTGTTTCCAGCATGGCTGTGGAAAGAAAACCCTTGGTATGACAGGGAAAAACAGGCTTTTCCACAAACTGCGGCCCCTACGACTCCTGTTACTAAAAAATGATTAGTTTATGATTTGTTTCTGAGAAATATGCCTGCCAAATACAAGAAAGGACCGAGATCGAGATGCTGAAATTTTCCTGTGAAAAGACACTGCTCCAGCAGGCCGTCAGTACCGTGTCCCGCGCCGTGGCTGCCAAAAGCTCCATCCCCGCGCTGGAGGGCGTACTGCTGGAAGGCGACACCCAGCTGACGCTGTCCGGCTACAATATGCAGACCGGTATCCGCACCGCCGTGGCCGCCGAGATCCATCAGGAGGGCCGCATCGTTCTGAACGCCCGGCTGTTCGGCGAGATGATCCGCCGCCTGCCCGACGATATCGTGGTGTTCTCCGCCGACGAGAAATATGTGGTGAAGCTGGTCTGCGGCGACGCCAGCTTTGAGCTGCCCGGCCTGTCCGCCGACGACTATCCCGAGCTGCCCGCCGTGGACGACGAGTTTTCCGTGTCCATCCAGCAAAAGACCATCAAGGCCATGATCAACCAGACCAGCTTTGCCGTGTCCACCAACGAGTCCCGGCCCATCCACACCGGCGCGCTGTTCGAGATCAGCGACACCGGCCTGACCATGGTGGCGGTGGACGGCTTCCGTCTGGCGCTGCGCCGCGAGCCGCTGGAGCGCATCGACGGCGGCGCGTTTCGCTTTGTGGCCCCCGGCGCCGCCCTCAACGAGGTGGAGAAGATCTGCGCCGACACCGACGCGCTGCTGACGGTGGTGCAGGGTAAGCGGCACCTGATGTTTGAGGTGGAGAATACCCAGCTCATCTGCCGCCGGCTGGAGGGCGAGTTCCTGGATTACCGCAATGCCATCCCCAGAAACAACCCCATCTGCGTGGAGGTAGAGACAAAGGCCCTGCTGGAGAGCCTGGACCGCGTGTCCGTGGTCATCAGCGAGAAGCTGAAAAGCCCTGTCCGCTGCCTGTTCGACGCCGACCGCGTCTATCTCTCCGCCCGCACCGGCAACGGCGAGGCCAAGGACATCTGCCCCATCAGCGGCGACGGCCAGCAGCTGGAGATCGGCTTCAACAACCGCTACCTCATGGACGCCCTGCGCTACGCTCCGGCGGACAAGGTGCACCTGCAGCTGAATACCGGCATCTCCCCCTGCATCATCACGCCGGTGGACGGCGGGGACGAGTTCCTTTATATGGTACTTCCCGTAAGATTGAAGGCACAATAAACAAAATAAGGGTACAATACAGATATGGAAACGATCAGTATCACAACGGAATATATCAAGCTGCAGGATCTGCTGAAGCTGGCTGCGGCGGTGCAGACCGGCGGCGAGGCCAAGCTCGTCATCCAGGAGGGTGACGTGACGGTCAACGGCGAGGTGTGCACCATGCGGGGCAAGAAGCTGCGCCCCGGCGACGACGTGTGCTGCAACGGACAGCACTACGCGGTCATCTATGCGGATCGATAAGCTGACGCTGGACGGCTGGCGCAACTACCGGCGGCAGACGCTGGACTTTGACGGGAGCTGCAACGTCATCTACGGCGAGAACGCCCAGGGCAAGACCAACCTGCTGGAGGCCATGGTGTACCTGTCCTGCGGAAAAAGTCCCCGCGCCCACGGCGACCGGGAGCTGATCGGCTTTGACCGGCAGGAGGCGTCCGTCACGGCGCAGCTCCTGTCCCGGGAGAGGACGTTCACCACGGACATACAGATCTTTCGCGGCAAACGGCGGAAAATGACGGTCAACGGCGTGCCGGCCAAAACCAACGCGGTGCTGTCCGACGTGCTGCACACCGTGTTCTTCTGCCCGGAGGACCTGTTCCTCATCCGGGCGGGCGCGGCGGAGCGGCGGCGGTTCATGGATTTGTCCCTGTGCCAGCTGCGGCCCCGGTATGCCGAGGCGCTGGCGGAATACGGGCGGCTGTACGAGCACAAGACCCGCATCCTCCGAGACAGCGAGGAGCACCCGCAGCTGCTGGAGATGCTGCCGGAGTTCAACGAGCGGCTGTGCCGTGTGGGCGCGGTGCTCATCGGCTACCGGGCGCGGTTCTGCGCGTCGCTGGCGGAATATGCCCGGCAGGCACATCTGGAATGCTCCGGCGACAGGGAGGAGCTGACGCTCTCCTACCAGACCGTCAGGACCGTGGAGAACGCCTTTGCGTCCCAGGAGGACATCTATCAGGCGCTGCGGCGCCATCAGGAGACCCATCTGGCGGCGGAGCGGGCCAGCCGGCTCTGCCTGTCCGGCCCCCACAAGGACGATGTGGAGGTGCTTATCAACGGCCGCAGCGCTCGGCAGTACGGCTCACAGGGACAGATACGGACGGCGGCGCTGAGCCTGAAGCTGGCGGAGCGGGAGATACACAAAAACGCCGCGGGGGAGTACCCGGTGATGCTGCTGGACGACGTGCTCAGCGAGCTGGACCCCCGGCGGCAGGAATATGTGCTCAACCGGATACGGGGCGGACAGGTGTTCATCACCTGCTGCGAGAACGACCGGCTGGACACCATGCTGCGGGGCCGGGTATTCCATATCCGGGACGGGGAGGTGCTGTGATGGCGTACCTGCACATCGGGCAGAACGTGATGCTGGAGGACAAGCGCATCATCGGCATCTTCGATCTGGACAACACGTCCACCTCCAAGATCACAAGAGCCTTTCTGCATGCCGCGGAGGAGGAGAGTGTGGTACAGACCGCCTGCGAGGACATCCCAAAGTCCTTCGTGGTGTGCGACCACCCCTATCACCGGCAGATCATCTATATATCCCAGCTGAATTCCCAGACGCTGCTCAGGCGCGCTCAGGGGAAAGGAGAATAACATATGGCAGATTTGGAAAAGACCGTCGTGACCAATGAGTACAACGCGGCGGAAATACAGGTACTGGAGGGGCTGGAGGCCGTGCGCAAGAGGCCCGGCATGTATATCGGCTCCACCAGCGCCAGCGGCCTGCACCATCTGGTATACGAGATCGTGGACAACTCCATCGACGAGGCGCTGGCCGGCTACTGCACCGATATCCATGTGACCATCAACGAGGGCAACACCATCACCGTCAGCGACAACGGCCGCGGCATCCCCGTGGACATCCAGGCCCAGACGGGCCGCCCCGCGCTGGAGGTGGTGTTCACCGTGCTCCACGCCGGCGGCAAGTTCGGCGGCGGCGGCTACAAGGTGTCCGGCGGCCTGCACGGCGTGGGCGCCAGCGTGGTCAACGCCCTTAGCGAGTGGCTGACCGTGCAGGTCCACAAGGACGGCAGGATCTACGAGATGCGCTTCTCCCGGGGCAATATCACCCAGGAGATGCAGGTAGTGGGCGACACAGACCGCACCGGCACCACCGTCACGTTCAAGCCGGATCCGGAGATGTTCGACACGCTGGAGTACGACTACGAGACGCTGCACACCCGCATGCGGGAGCAGGCGTTTCTCAACGCCGGTTTGCGCATCACCATCGCCGATGCCCGCACCGGCAGGGAGCAGTCCGAGGCCATGTGCTATGAAGGCGGCATCCGGGAGTTCGTCACGTTCATCAACCGCAACAAGACCCCGCTGCACGAGGAGGTCATTTACCTCTCCGGCGCCAAGGGGGACAGCACGGCGGAAATCGCCATGCAGTACAACGACGGCTACAACGAGACGCTGGTGTCCTTCGCCAACGACATCCACACGCCGGAGGGCGGCATGCACGAGACGGGCTTCAAGGCGGCCCTGACCCGTGTGCTCAACGCCTACGGCCTGAAATACGGCATGATCAAGGAGGGCGAAAAGGTCTCCGGCGAGGATGTCCGGGAGGGCATCACCGCCGTGATCTCCGTAAAGCTGACGGAGGCCCAGTTCGAGGGCCAGACCAAGGCCAAGCTGGGCAACGCCCACATCCGCACGCTGGTGGACGGCATCGTCAACGACCAGCTGGCGGTGTATCTGGAGGAGCATCCCGTGGTGGCCCGCACCATTCTGGACAAGGCCCTCACCGCCAACCGCGCCAGGGAGGCGGCCCGCAAGGCACGGGAGTCCATCCGCCGCAAGACGGTGCTGGGCGGCCCCGCCATGCCGGACAAGCTGCGGGAATGCAACGAGAACAACCCCGAGCTGACGGAGCTGTACATCGTGGAGGGCGACTCCGCAGGCGGCTCCGCCACCCAGGGACGCGACAGCCGGTTCCAGGCCATTCTTCCCCTGTGGGGCAAGATGCTCAACGTGGAGAAGGCCCGCGTGGACAAGGTGTACGGCAATGACAAGCTGCAGCCGGTCATCGTGGCGCTGGGCGCCGGTATCGGCGAGGAGTTCGATGAGAATAAGCTGCGCTATCACAAGATCATCATCATGGCCGATGCCGATGTGGACGGCGCCCATATCCGCACGCTGCTGCTGACGTTCTTCTTCCGCTTCATGCGGCCCCTTATCGAAAACGGCTACGTCTATTCCGCCGTGCCTCCGCTGTTCAAGCTGACCCGTGGCAAGACCACCCGTCTGGCCTTCAGCGAGGAGGAGCGGGACGCCATCTCCGCCGAGCTGCGGGGCGGCAACCCCAACGTGAAGATCGACATCAGCCGGTTCAAGGGTCTGGGCGAGATGAACCCCCACGAGCTGTGGGAGACTACCATGGACCCCACCACCCGTACCCTGCGGCGCATCACGCTGGACGACGCCGTGAAGGCCGACGCCACCTTCACCGTCCTGATGGGCGAGAAGGTGGAGCCCCGCAAGGAGTTCATCGAGCAGCGTGCCAAATACGCCGTGAATCTGGATTATTAAGGAGGGCTGGAACAGATGAGCAAAAAGCCCCAATACGACCCCGAGGAGATCCGTTTCCCCAACCAGCGCATCGTGGAATCCCCGCTGGTGCCGGAAATGGAAAATTCCTATATCGAATACGCCATGAGCGTTATCGTGGGCCGCGCCCTGCCGGATGTGCGGGACGGCCTGAAGCCCGTCCACCGGCGCATCCTGTACGCCATGTACGAGGATAACCTCACCAGCGACAAGCCCTTCAAGAAGTCCGCCACCTGCGTGGGCGATGTGCTGGGCCGGTATCACCCCCACGGCGACGCCTCCGTCTATGACGCGCTGGTGCGTCTGGCGCAGGATTTCTCCATGCGCTACATGCTGGTGGACGGCCACGGCAACTTCGGCTCCGTGGATGGCGACCCCCCTGCTGCCTACCGTTACACCGAGGCCCGGCTCAGCAAGATCTCCAACGAGATGCTCCGGGACATCGAAAAGGAGACGGTGGACTGGGACCCCAACTTTGACGAGAGCCGCAGGGAGCCCCGCGTGCTGCCCAGCCGCTTCCCCAATCTGCTGGTCAACGGCTCCAGCGGCATCGCCGTGGGCATGGCCACCAACATCCCGCCCCACAACCTGCGGGAGGTCATCGGCGCGTGCATCTGCGTGCTGGACGACCCGGACGCCACCCTCAGCGACCTGATGGAGCACGTCAAGGGCCCCGATTTCCCGACAAAGGGCATCATCATGGGCCGCAGCGGCATCCGTGCCGCCTACGCCACCGGACGGGGCCGCCTGATGGTACGTGCCCGCCATGAGTTTGAGGAGTTCGGCAATGGCCGCATCCGCATCGTCATCACCGAGCTGCCTTATCAGGTGAACAAGCGCATGCTCATCAAGGCCATCGCCGACCAGGTGGAGGACAAGCGCATCGAGGGAATCTCCGACATCCGGGACGAGTCCGACCGCAACGGCATGCGCATGGTCATCGAGCTGAAGCGCGACGCCAATCCCCAGGTGGTGCTGAACCGCCTGTTCGCCCAGACCCAGCTGCAGACCACGTTTGCCATCAATATGCTGGCGCTGGTGGAAAACCAGCGGCAGCCCAGGATCCTGTCCCTGCGCCACATCATCGACGAGTACCTGAAGTTCCAGGAGGAGATCATCGTCCGCCGGACGCGCTTCGACCTGAAAAAGGCGCAGGAGCGCGCCCACCTGCTGGAGGGCCTGCTCATCGCGCAGGACAACATTGACGAGGTCATCCGGATCATCCGCAGCAGCTACGACAACGCCAAGGAAAACCTGATGTCCCGCTTCGGACTGGACGACGTGCAGGCCCAGGCCATTCTGGACATGCGTCTCAAGGCCCTGCAGGGCCTTGACCGGGAGAAGCTGCAGACCGAGTACAGGGAGCTGGAGGAGAAAATCGCCTACTTCCTGCGCATCCTCAATGACGAGGGTCTGGTAAAGTCCATCCTCAAGGAGGAGCTGACCGCCATTGCCGACAAGTACGGCGACGACCGCAAGACCGAGATCCAGGACGTGGAGGACGAGCTGGACATCGAGGACCTCATCGAGGAGGAGCAGTGCGTCTTTACCCTGACGGAGAACGGCTACATCAAGCGCACGCCTGTATCCGAGTACGCCGCCCAGAGCAAGGGCGGCATGGGCAAGAAGGGCATCACCACCCGGGAGGAGGACACCGTGGTGGATGTGTTCACCGCCTCCACCCACGACTATATCCTGTTCTTCACCGACACCGGCAAGGTCTACCGCAAGAAGGGCTATCAGATCCCGGAGAGCGGCAAGGCCGCCAAGGGCGTCAACATCGTCAACATCATCCAGGTGGAGACGGGGGAGAAGGTGCAGGCCATGCTCCACTTCCGGGAGCAGTCCCAGGAGGAGCTGTACCTGTTCATGACCACCCGGAACGGCACGGTGAAGCGTCTGGAGGTCAGCGCCCTGAAGAACCTGCGCAACAACGGCATCCGCGCCCTGACACTGGACGAGGGCGATGAGCTGATCTCCGTGGTAGAGACACGGGGGCACGACCGGATGCTCATCGCCACCCACGACGGGCAGGCGGTGTGCTTCGACGAGACGGACGTGCGCGCCATGGGCCGCACCGCCGTGGGCGTCCGGGGCATCCGCCTCCGGGAGGGCGACTTTGTGGTGGGCGCCGCCCGGGCCGATGCGGGCAGAACGGTGCTGTCCATCACGGAGCGCGGCTTCGGCAAGCGCACCCCCGTGGAGGAGTACCGCATCACCAACCGCGGCGGCCTTGGCATCCGCAACTACATGGTCACGGAAAAGACCGGCCCCATCGTGGGCATCAAGGTGGTGGACGGCACGGAGGATCTGCTGCTGGTGACGGCGGCGGGCATCCTGATCCGCACACCGGTGGAGAATATCCGCGTGGCCGGACGCGCCACGCAGGGCGTCATCGTCATGCGCTTCAAGGAGGAGGGCGACCATGTGATCTCCATGGCGCTGGCCGACCCGGAGGAGAAGGACGGGACGGCGGAAACGCCTGATACGGAGGAGACGGTATGAACAGCGCACCCCGGGAAGCCATGGTGCCGCTGAGCCGCTGGCAGTATTTTACCAAGACGCTGTACCACAATGCGGCGGCCAAGACCCTGTTCGTCTACAATAAGGTCATCTATGAAAAGGACGAGGCCCTCCAGCAGATCGAGGAGGTCAACGGCCGCATCAATATGGTGCTGCTGCTGGTGCTGCTGGCCATGTTCTTCACCGCCGGCACCATGAAAAACATCTATGTCATCGTGGCGGGCATGGCGGTCATCGTGGCCGGCGAGATCGTGCGGCTGCTGCGCCTGCCCAGGGACATCAAGGCCCACCTCACCGATACGGGACGGCGGGAGCGCTGACCATGGCGGACATCACACCCATCGCCCGCATCGAGACGCCCTTTGCCGAAAAGTTCGGCGTGCCCCGGCAGAGCGGCGTGGCCGACTGCCCCGGCCGCATCGTCTTTGAGCCGCCCTACCGCCAGCCGGAGGCCCTGCGCGGGCTGGAGGATTTTTCCCACATCTGGCTGATCTGGCAGTTTGACCGGGCGCTGCGGCAGGACTGGTCGCCCACCGTCCGCCCGCCCCGTCTGGGGGGCAACGCCCGCATGGGCGTGTTCGCCACCCGGTCGCCCTTCCGGCCCAACGGGCTGGGGTTGTCCTCCGTGGCGCTGGCGCGCATCGAGTGGGACACGCCGGAGGGACCGGTGCTCCATGTCCGGGGCGCCGATCTGGTCAGCGGGACGCCCATCTTCGACATCAAGCCGTATCTGGCGTATACCGACAGCCATCCGGAGGCCGCCGGCGGCTTCACTGCGGGTCTGGCGGGGGAGCGTCTGGCGGTATTCTGCCCGGAGGCGCTGCTGTCCGCCGTGCCGCCGGAGCAGCGGGAGGGCCTGCTGTCCGTACTGGCCAACGACCCCCGGCCCCGGTATCAGGACGACCCCCAGCGGGTCTACGGCATGGCCTACGGCGGACGGAACATCCGCTTCCGCGTGGAGGGCGGCGTGCTGACCGTTCTGGGCATAGATTGAGCGTACCGGCGCATTTCATAGTAAAAGCGGCAGCGAGGAACGATATCTAAATGAAAACTGTTACCATCTACACCGACGGCAAAGCTGGCTTCGCCGCTTTGAAAAATGTCCCCACTCGCTCGCCGCTGACGCGGCAACCGCTCGGGGATGACAAGCAAGCGCCGTCGGACAAAACCGGCAAAAGCACGGCGCGGCAGCGAGGAACGATATCTGTATGAAAACAGTCACTATCTACACCGACGGCGCTTGCAGCGGCAATCCCGGGCCGGGAGGCTGGGGCGCCATACTGCGGTATAAGGACACGGAGAAGGAGCTGTCCGGCGGCGCCGCCGATACCACCAACAACCGCATGGAGCTGACCGCCGTCATCGAGGCGCTGGCCCTGCTGAAGGAGCCCTGCGTGGTGGAACTGTACTCCGACTCCAAGTACGTCATCGACGGCCTTTCCAAGGGCTGGGCCAGAGGCTGGCAGAAGCGGGGCTGGATCAAGTCCGACAAGAAGCCTGCGCTGAACCCCGACCTGTGGGAGCGGCTGCTGGATCTGACAGACCGCCACGAGATGCGCTATCACTGGGTCAAGGGCCACGCGGAGAACGAGAAAAACAACCGCTGCGACCAGATGGCCGTGGCGGAGAGCAAAAAATTCCAGTAAGGACCGGGGAAATTCACAAAAAGTTCATGGGCGATTCATGATTCGGTCAATTTTGCCGGGTAATATAGCATCATCCAAAGGAACTTCCCTTCCTTATGTGATTTTCTCTCTCTCCTAACACACAAAACACACAGAAAAAGCCTCGCCACCCCGGCGAGGCTTTTTCTGTGTATGGGTGTTGGCGTATGGGGCGTTCCGAGCCGTCGCACGGCACAGAAAAAAAGAGAGCCGCAAGGCTCTCTTTTCAGCGGTTATCCGTCAGGCCGAGAATATAGTCTGTCGTTGTGCCATAGTATTTTGCCAATTCGATGAGTGCCCAGACCGGTATCTCATGGATGCCTTTTTCATAGCGGCGGTAGACCTCCCGTTTGCAGTGCAGCATCTCGGCTATTTCCGCCTGCGTCTTATCCGCATCGAGCCGTAAGTCCTCCAACCTTTGAAATTGCATATTCTCACCTCAAATGCATGCTACTATTTTGTTGCATGCATTTGCTTAATATGCTACAATATTGTTGCATGAGAGTTTGAAGCACATGCTTTCCTCATGGACTCCGCCGTCCTGTTCCCCTCTATGCCGCGGGGCGCGTGCCCCCTCTCGCGCCTCGCGGTGCAGGACGGCTGGAACTTGGCGCTCTGCCGGTCACTTTTTTGTGTTTGCCTCCGGCGGCCCCATTTCTTTCAACAGCGGTAAGGGGCATTCCGCGCCCCGGCGCGGGTCACTTTTGCCTGTGGCGGCAAAAGTGACCAAAAACGCCGTTCAAACCTGCGGTTTGAAAATCCGCCCGCGCCCCGCACAAGGTCTCTCGCGTCTGTGCATCCCACACGAACGCGGCAATAGCAAAACCACCCGAAATGTGGATTGACCTGCTCCTATCCCCGCTGCCGCTAAACGTGCAAAATGCAGGAGTGCATGGCTCTACCGTTTTTAAACGATTATCAAATCGCGCACTTGCCGCTGTTGGCGGCAAGTGTTGGTGCGGCCCTTCGGGCCGCGCAGATTTGAAGGAAATCCAAAAACCATGGGTTTTTGGCGGCGTTCTTCCCCCATTTCTTTCGTTGCCGAAAGAAATGGAGCCTCCGGCGGCAAATACGCGGAAGTCCTGAAACCAACCGGTTTCAGGCAGCCTTGCATAAAAAAAGAGAGAGCCTTAGGTGGTCTAAGGCTCTCTTTCATTATTCTCTCCCTTCTGGTATCTTGGCGATCATCGTCCTGTACACATGCCGGAAGAACAGCAGCGTCAGGGTCAGCGAGAACACCTCCGCGATGGGGTAGCACCACCACACCAGATTGTCGTTGCCGATGGACGCGCCGTACCGCGCCAGCACATAGGCGATGGGTACCAGGAACACCAGCTGCCGCACGATGGATGTGATCATGGAGTAGATAGACTTGCCCAGTGCCTGGAACGAGCTGCCCAGCGCGATGCACGCGCCGGCCATGCAGAAGCTCAGGGAGATGATGCGCAGGGCGGGGATGCCCACCGCGAGCATGGTGTCTGTGGCGTCGAAGATCCGCAGCAGCGGGCCGGGGATCAGCAGGAACAGCGCCGTGCCGAACACCATGATGCAGGAGGCGTACAGCGTGCCGCGCTTGATGGTTTCCACCATGCGGCGGCGGTTCTGGGCGCCGTAGTTGAAGGCCACGATGGGGATGACGCCGTTGTTCATGCCGAAGATGGGCATGAAAATAAAGGAGTTCAGCTTGAAATAGACGCCGAAGGCGGTGGCCGCCGTCTCGTGAGCGGAGTGGTAGACGATGAGGATCTTGTTCATCAGGAACGTCATGACGGAGCCGATGGCCACCATGATGACGCTGGGCAGGCCGATGGCGTAGATCTCGCCGATGAGCCGCCAGTCCGGGCGGAAGCCCCGGAGGGACAGGGTGATGTCGGTATTTTTCTTATGGTTGAAGTAGATGGCCAGTGCGCAGCCGCAGAGCTGGCCGAAGATAGTGGCCACGGCGGCGCCGGCCACGCCCATGTCCAGCACAAAGATAAACACCGGGTCTAGCGCAATGTTGATGATGGCGCCAAGCCCCTGCGTGTACATGCTCAGCAGGGAGCGGCCCGTGCCCTGCAGCAGCCGCTCGTACATGATCTGGCAGAACATGCCCAGAGAGCCGATGGTGACGATGCGCAGGTAGTCATTGCCCATCTGGATGATGCTCTCCACCTGGGTCTGGGAGCGGAAGAACACATCGGAGCAGGTCAGACCCAGCACGGCGGAGATAACGAAGCCCACCACGGCCAGAAACACGCCGTTGTTGGCCACCCGATCGGCCCGCTCCCGGATGCCGGCGCCCAGTGCCCGGCCCATCAGGGCGTTGACGCCCACGGCGGTGCCGGTGGCCAGACCGATCATCAGATTCTGGGCGGGGAAGGCCAGAGACACGGCGGTCAGTGCCTGCTCGCTGACGCGGCTGACGAACACGCTGTCCACGATGTTGTACAGCGCCTGCACCAGCATGGACACGATAATGGGCAGGGACATATTCCAGATCAGCTTGGGAATGGGCATGGTGCCCAGCTTGTTTTCGTTCTGCATAACGGCTCCTTCTTCGTGACGTATATTCTCAGCTTTCCATTGTAGCATGTCCGCAGGAAAAAGAAAACCCCTGAAAGTGCGCGAATTGCACACATTCAGGGGCGCATTTTTGTGGAAAAACGAAAGAAATGTTTCGCGCGGCGAAGCTTTTACAGGCCCGCGAAGAAGGCGCGGATCTCCTCCGCCGTGCAGGCGGCGCTGCCCTGGGCGAAGCCGTCCCGTCCGCCGCCGCGTCCATGGAGGGCGGCGTTCATGTCCTTGATGAGGGGACGCAGGTCGCCGCCACTCTCGATGACGGCGTACTGATAGCCGCCGTCGCTGCCGGCAAACACGGCGCAGCGTCCGCCCGCCGCTTTGGCGATGGCGTCGCACAGACGCCGGGCGCCGTCGCCGTCCAGCTTCTCCGTGATGTGCAGGACGCTGCCGGCGCTCCGGTACTGCTCCGCCGTGTGGACAAAGGCGCTCTCCTCCAGCCGGGCGGCCTTCTCCTTCAGGGTCAGCAGCTCCTCCTGCATGCGGCTGACGGCGGCAAAGGCACTCTGGGGCTTGACGGACAGGGCCTGCCCGATCTGGCGGGCCTGCTCCCACCCGGCGGACAGATAGTCCAGCGCCCGCTGGCCGCACAGCAGCTCCAGCCGCACGCCGTCCCGGAATTTCTGGCAGCTCAGCAGCTTCACAAGGCCCACCTGCCCGCTGCTGGCCACATGGGTGCCGCAGCAGGCGCACATGTCCGCGCCGGGGAACTCCGTAATGCGCACCGGGCCGGTGAGGGCCTTTTTGCTGCGATACTCCAACACCTCCAACTCCTGGGGAGTAGGATAAGTGACGGCGATGGGATGGTCCTCCCAGATGTACTGGTTGGCCCGTGCCTCCAGCTGGGCCACCTGCTCCGGAGTGAGCTCTACATTCAGATCAATGGTGATCACGTCGCTGCCCATGTGGAAGCCCACATTGTCACAGCCGTAGAGGCTGTGGGCAATACCGGAG
>ENA-OPAV01001162-OPAV01001162.1-human-gut-metagenome-genome-assembly--contig:-NODE-1162-length-18610-cov-3.938507_pt1 | contig 18610 bp, 16 predicted proteins | sample MGYA00241056_ERZ501428 | MGnify/ENA primary metagenome ERZ501428 (study PRJEB25962, sample SAMEA2042621) | human gut metagenome | biome: human gut; feature: human-associated habitat; material: faeces... | reverse complement strand
ACAGATCAAGGAAAAGTCCCGCCGTTATCGAGCGGACATCGAAAAAGCGTTGTCCGACCGCGAGATGTTTACGGATTACGAAGCCATATTACAACCTCGCAAGTCGGAAATCGGGAAAGTCGCTGCGGAAATTTCCCGAATCCAATCCTCCGGCCTGGCGGCACCTACGATCGACGAGTTGCTGGGCAGCATTTCGCACATGACGATGAACCGTTGGTTCCGTACCAATAACCGGCAGTTCGAATTGGTTATTTATGATTTTTTAACCAAATATTTCGAGTCAGCGATCGCACGGACAAAGCGGCTTGCGGAAAAACAATGAAAGTATTCATCCCTATTCGGTAAAAATGAAAACGAGAATCGAACATAAAATCCATGAAATAGCCGATGTGCTGTTTCGGGATATGAAAGACGGTAAACTCGACAACGAAGGTGTCGGGTTGCTGGCCGGACAGACCGGCATCATTATCTTCTGCAAACACTATCTGCAAGTATTTCCCAATTCGGAGCAAGAGGAAATTTTAGAGGGCTTCCTCGAAACGTATTTCGATAAATTAACCTCCGAAATAGGATTATTGACATACTGCGGCGGATTTACCGGCGCTTTGGAGGGTTTGAAATACCTGAACCGCGAGCGGTTGTTGGAGATCGACTATTCCGATGTAGAGAAAAACTACCGGGAATTGCTGCAAACATTCGCGATAAACAGTATTCTAAACGGGAATTACGACTACCTGCATGGTGGACTGGGCGTTGTCAAATATTATTGCGACGACGCAGAGTTTGTAAACCGGGCATTAGAGGCATTGGAGCAAACCGCTGAAAAAGGAGATAGAATCTACAAATGGAAATCTTCGCTGGGACAGGACAAAGGCATAGGATACAATATCTGCCTGTCACACGGGATGTCGAGTATAGTATCCGTATTGAGCTTGTTGGAAAGCGAAGGAATCAATCGGGAAAGACGAGACCGAATCATCAGGCATACTTGTAATTATATTCTGTCCCAAGAGATAGATCATGTTAAATACGGTGCTTTCTTTCCGAGCCAATCTTTGGAGAATAATCCTGGTGACGATAATCATTATAGCCGTTTGGCTTGGTGCTATGGCGATTTAGGTGTAGCGACATCGTTGTGGCAGGCAGGAAAAGCGTTGCATAACCGGGAATGGCAGGAAAAAGCATTGGAGGTGCTGCGGTTTTCGACTTCGCGCAGGGATTTCCGAAATGCCGGTGTTATCGATGCCGGTTTATGTCACGGAGCAGCCAGTGTATGTATGATGTTCCATTATGCGTACCGACAAACCGGAGAAAAGCTGTTCGAGGAAGTTCGCGATTATTGGTTCGATGTGACGTTAAATATAGGCAGTAGAAAAGAAGGATTGGCTGGATATAGCGCATGGCATATGGCTGAATATGGAGGTTGGGTAAAAGAATATGGACTTTTAGAAGGTATTTCCGGAATTGGCTTGTTATTGTTATCTCTATGTATATCCGATTTTCGGAATGCGCAATGGATGAAGTTTTTTTTATTAAACTAATAAAACTATAAGAAGAGAAATTATCGGCTTATTATTTAGCCTGCTATGCATCACGGCATGGGGGCAGCAGATCGCTCGCTTTACAGACGACGTCCCTTATCGTATTCATAGACTTCGAAAGTTTGAAATGGCTCGACGGCTACCGAAATATAGTATTCGAATTTCCGGCATTGCCAATATTGAGTCTGCTCCACAGCCATTGGCTCAATATCTTCGACGGGATATATTATATCCGCGACATCGAGTGTATGCAATTGAATAACAAAACAGAGGATCCCGAAAATCTGAAAACAGAGTAGGGGAAATAAAAAAATGTGCTATGAAAAAATTACGGTTAAAAAAGGAAATTATCCAGAATTTGGATATGCTTAAGATTCGTGGCGGTGATAATACTGCAACTTGTACCGTAATAGGTGATTCCGGTGGAACGAATTGCGGAAGTTGTACGACTTGTCCTACGAGGCAAATAGTCTGTCCCACAAGACAAGAGGACTGTCCCACCAAAGTAAATTGTCAAACCAAACTGTTGGCCACATGCCAATGTGATATGGAATCAGTAAATAAGAAATGTGATGGCGTAGTAATTGAGCCAAGTTGGTAGTCTGTATTATTCTTTCATTAGAGAAATGTTAATTTGATTTAGGGGATATTTATCCCCTAAATCAAATTCGCACAATTTTCTACATCAATGTCTTTCCCCAATTATATTCAACTCGATTCGATGGATTGCGGCCCGACATGCCTGCGAATTATCGCTGCATTTTACGGTCGGCACTACTCCCTGCAAAATCTGCGTGATCGCTGCCATATCACGCGGGAGGGCGTTTCGTTGTTAGGTATCAGCGATGCTGCCGAGAGTATCGGTTTGAGGTCGGTCGGTGTAAAACTTACCTGGCCGCAGCTCCGCGACGAAGCCAATTTTCCCTGCATCGTACATTGGAATCAGCGGCATTTCGTGGTCGTCTATAAAATCGAGAAGAAACGCGGGCAGTGGTGGGTCTATGTTTCCGATCCGGCCGTAGGATTACTCAAATATAGCGAACGACAATTTCTCAAATCGTGGTTGCAGACTGGAGCCGAAGATTCCGTTTTGCAAGGTGACCTTTCCGGCGATTCCTCGGCCAAAGGCATTGCCCTCCTGTTGGAGCCGAAACCGGAGTTCTATGCAGAGAAGGGCGATGAGGATAAACGGCTGAATTTCGCCTCGATGCTGCGTTATCTGCGGCCTTACAAATCCTACCTGCTCCAACTCGGCCTTGCGATGCTGATTGCTGCCGTACTCGGTCTGATTCTTCCGTTCCTGACCCAATCAGTCGTCGATACGGGTATCGGGAATAGCAACCTTTCGTTCGTGGTGATGATTCTCATCGCCCAGGTGGTGCTGACACTCGGACAGATGGCCAACAACCTCATCCGTTCGTGGTTGATGCTCCACATGACCACACGCATCAGTATCTCGCTCATTTCGGACTTTCTGGCCAAACTCATGCGCCTGCCCATCGCGTTTTTCGATTCGAAGATGGTCGGGGACATCATGCAGCGCATCGGAGATTACAACCGCATACAAACCTTTCTGACCGGTTCGCTGCTGAGTATCGTGATGGCTGCCGTGTCGCTCGTCATATACAGTGTCGTGATGGCCGGGTACGATCTCGGCATCCTCGGCGTATTCCTGCTCGGCAGCGATCTTTATATCCTGTGGGTATTGATATTCCTCAAACGCCGCCGTAAGCTGGACTATATGCGCTTTCAGGAGTCGGCCAACAACCAGAGCAATATCGTCCAGCTTATCAACGGTATGCAGGACATCAAGCTGAATAACTGTGAGAAACAGAAACGCTGGGAATGGGAACGTATCCAGGCCAAACTGTTCAAAGTTTCGATCAAGAGCCTGACGCTCGGACAGACACAGGAAGTAGGCGGTACGTTCATCGACCAGACCAAGAATGTTATCATCTCGTTTCTTGCCGCCAGTGCCGTTATCAACGGGGAAATGACGCTCGGTATGATGATGGCCATGCAGTACATCATCGGCCAGCTCAACGCCCCCATATCGCAGTTCATCGGTTTCGTGCAGGCCACGCAGGATGCGAAAATCTCGCTCGAACGCCTGAACGAAATTCAGGAAAAACCGGATGAGGAACCCGAAGACGCGGGTCTGATCCGCGACATCCCCGAAAACGCGGCCATCGAGTTCCGGAACGTAGTTTTTCAATACGAAGGGCCGCACTCAGACAAAGTACTGGACGGAATCAATCTGACAATTCCGTACGACAAAGTTACGGCCATCGTAGGCGAAAGCGGCAGCGGCAAGACGACGCTGCTTAAAATGATGCTCGGCTTTTATGCTCCGGTCGAGGGGGACGTGTTGCTGGGCGGTCGCAGGCTCTCCGCTTTCAGCCCGAATTGCTGGCGTCAGGAGTGCGGGACGGTCATGCAAGAGAGTTTCGTATTTTCCGATACGATCGCCAACAATATCGCCGTATCGGATGAAATACCCGATATGAAACGGATCCGCCGGGCGGTGGAAATCGCCAATATCGGAGAGTTCATCGAATCGCTGCCATTGGGGTACAACACCCGTATCGGAGCCGACGGACACGGGTTGAGTACGGGTCAGAAACAACGCCTGTTGATTGCCCGTGCCGCTTACAAGGATTCCAAATACCTCTTCTTCGACGAAGCGACCAATTCACTCGATGCTAACAACGAGCGCACGATTATGGAGCGTCTGGAGAAATTATTCAGAGGCAAAACCGTCGTCATCGTGGCACACCGTCTTTCGACAGTCCGCAATGCCGATAACATCATCGTTTTGGCACATGGGCGTATCGTCGAGCAGGGCACGCACGACGAACTGACGGCCAAACGGGGTTACTACTACGAATTGGTAAAGAATCAGTTGGAATTGGGAAGTTAAAGAAAAATTACTAACTTTAATAAACTATTGGAGACTTGCCTTCTTCAATAAAATGGAAAATTTAGACTTTCGTTTTTCCGGTTCGGCAAAGGCAGTGAAAATCGCTGCCCTCACCTTGCCGAAACCATTTTTACGAGAAAGCAAAACTGAGTGTGACGGCTCATAAGTTTAACTTAAACGCAAGAAAGGCAGTTGCAAAAATACAATTTTCCGACCAATTTGCATTATTGTGACGAAACGGCAGTTTATTCCGGTGCTGTCGCACGCAAAACCGATTGAACAAACTGAATGTATTCTTTCAAAAAAATGAAAGCTATGAAAAAGTTTAAGGTCATCGAGGAAAGTAGATTTTTGCATAAACAAGATATGCAAATCTTAGCAGGAGGTGCTTGTGCCCCTGTTACTTCAACTTGCACGATGGGTGCAGAACATGGAGATCATTGTATATCGGGTATGATTTACAATACTTGTATAGGAGTTGCTCCATATGACTCGTGGATGTGCGGAATAAGAATTTATTATCATTGTGATAGTACTCGGACTTTCGACCATTCGACTTGTGGTGGTGCGCCACAGCATTCGATAGATACTTGTGGTATTGGAAAACCTTATGGTGCTATGCCATAACATATTATTATTGTCGGGAGTGTTTTCCACTCCCGACTTTCAAAAAATAATTTTTATTATACAGATATAATATAGATTCATGAATATGAAAAGATTACTAATTGGGATTATATGTCTTTGCTTTTTGCCTAACAATAGTTATTGTCAATTAAAAGCAAGAGTTGATGAGCGGTTTGAATTGACAAGTATTGTATTTGCATTAGCAGGTGTTCCGGAATATTGTCAAATTTCTATTCCCTCCTATAAAAGAGACATTATCAAAGAATTAACACCTTATGAATTGACTGAGCCGATTAATTATATTCGAGAATTGCATCAATTTCATGCGATCGGCTATAATGCAGTTTCTACTACGGCTGCAATGTTGGAAATAAAAGACGGTAAAATACAACTACAACCACAATATAGTATCTCTGAAATTTCAAGTGCGGACAAACGATGGACACCGGAACTTTTTTCAGAATATATCACTATGCTTAATCAATTTTATAAAGATAGTAACTTTCATAAGTTCTATAAGAATCATAAAAAACTATATGATATTGCTGAGCAACGTATGGATGATATCCTCTCTGATATGTCTTTCGACTGGTTCGAGTCTTTTTTTGGAACCAAATTGGATCATGATATAGACGTTTATGTAAGCCTTGTCAATGGGCCGAGTAATTATGCAATTCCTAATGGCGTACTTATTGGGTTGTCAGCAGGTATGGATGGATTGCCGATTACTGATAAATATTATACTACATTCTTAATTGTACATGAGATTGGACATCATTACACAAATCCAATGTTCAAAACATGGTGGCCCCAATTAGAAAATGCAGCGAATATAATATATCCTCATGTGCAGGAGCAAATGCTTAAAAATGCATATGGTGACGCACAATCTACTATGTGTGAATGGTTAAATAATCTTTTTGCATTGATGTATATGAAAGATACTAATAATAGTGCATTTCCTATCTTTGTAAGAAGTCGAATAGATAAAGGTTTTATTTGGATGCAACGTAGTATAGAATTTATGGAAAATTTTTATACTTATCGTAATCACTATTTGTATATTAATGATTTTATGCCTCAAATAGTTTCATTTGCAAATTATACCGCTAATAATTTCAATTTCGTAATTCAAGAGTATGAAACACGCAACCCTTATATTACTAATATTTTTCCTGCTGCTGATTCCGATATTACGAATTTTGACGAGATTGTAATTACATTTTCAGAGCCAATGCTAGGATCTTGGGGTTTCAATGGTAGCGGAATTAAAAATTCCACTGTATTATGCTTGCCGATACAAGAAGTAGTATGGTCGGATGATCTAAAACAAGTGAGATTGCTTCTCGACAAATCATCGTATATGCCAAATCAGACGTATTCCATCCAACTTGTTCCGCGTGCTTTTCAATCATCACGTTGTTTCCCAATGAACTCATCAAATAATATATTAACCTTTAACACCATCCAGAAATGAAAATTTCAAAATACACTTTCATGTTCGATGAAAACGGGCAAGAATATTATGTTTATAATACTTTATCGAATGCATTAATGGAAATAGATAAAGAATCGTACAGCTTGTTATTTGAGAGTCGGAATACGCAAAAATTATCAACAGCCGATTTTGACGAAGATTTATGGGAGGCATTATGTATTAATAATATTATTTCTGATAATGATACAGATGATTATTTGAAGTATAAAGCCTCAATTACAAACATACGAAAACAGCGGACTGGAATGCATCTTACTCTTGCTCCGACTATGGATTGTTGTTTCCGTTGCCATTACTGTTTCGAGAAATACAAGGAGAAAAAGTATATGACTCCGGAAATAATGGATCAAATTATTAAATATGTCACTTCATATCCTGAGTTGAAAAACATCAAAATTACTTGGTTTGGTGGAGAGCCTCTTATGGCAGTTCCTCAGATTGAAGAATTTTACGATAAATTTAGAGATATATGGCAAGAACCTTTCATATCAAATATCATAACAACGGGATATCATATTGATAAAGAATCAATTCGTGTAATGCAAAAGGTTGGAATTTCGTCGGTCCAAATTACTTTGGATGGAATGAAAGAAACTCATAATAAAGTAAAACATTTGCCGTCAGGAGAAGATGTATTCGAACGGATACTTTCTAATATTGAGTTGTTAAATGATTCTGCCCCCGAAATTAATATTACAATACGAGTAAATTTAACGTTGGAAAACAAAGAAGAATATATCCCACTGCATAAATTATGTCTAACTCGTTTTTATGGGCGGAGTAATATAACAATTTCGCCTGCATTTGTTCTTGATCGTGGTACTGGTGATATTTGTCGATCAAATAATAATATATTCTTTGGGCATATAGAGCGTTCTAAGTTTATTCTTAACTTGGCTAAAAATGGAATTAATTCTGTATTTGTTCGATATCCCGAACCGTTTTTTAACGAATGTGCGATTCGCAACGAAATGGCTATCGCATTCGATCCGGAAGGATATGCCTATAAATGTTGGGAGGTAATAGGAAACAAAGAATATGCAATCGGCAAATTGAAGGTTGTTTCCATTTAGACTATCTCGTTGATTTACAAACTGTAATATCAGAGATAAAAAGGGATGGGTCACGAATTGGTTACGAAAGTCTATCAACCGGATTCCCCAAACTTCGCATAACTGAATAACTCGAAAGCAAAGATAGTCTATTTTGCTTGAAAAAGCAATAACCACACGATATTTATTTGAAAATAAATACTTTACAAAAAAGCGAGCTTAATCAAGCTCGCTTTTCCCTTTCATTCGTATTGGTCGATGCAGTATGGCAAGTACGGAATACCGTAAGGCCTGTCCCGATTATTTCTTCGCGTTTTCGAGGGATACTCTGCGAAATTCCTTCATCATTTTCTCGATTTCCAGCGATGCCTTTCGTGCCCGGACACCGGCCGCTTTGTTTCCGTTTTTCACCTGAAGGTTCGCGTCCTTTACGAATGCCTGATAAGATTCCTGAATCTTTGTTATCAATTCTTTCATAGCCATTATGTTTAAGAGTTTATGCGGCAAAGATAACGTGAAATCGGTATTTGCGCATCCTCTGGCCTGCAATTTCCTCTTCCGATATTGTTATCGGCGGGACGTTTGGCGGATATTTCTATAAGGGCTTAACTAAAGGCCGGTTCGGAAACGCATTTCTACCTTGCGCCAAAATTCCTACACGATGCGAGCACGCAAACCCACTTACGGGCATCTGTTGTTCAGGATATACGAGCGACTCGATGCCATCGAACAACGCCTGTCGGCACTGTCCGCCGAACAGCTCTCGGAAAACGAAGAGATTCTGGACACGCGCAAGATGCGTCTGTTAAGCAAAATGTCCGACCGCACGCTGCTTCGCCGCCGCAACGACGGGACGCTGCCTTATTTCCGCAGAGGAGGCAAAATCTACTATGTCAAATCGAAGGTTTTGCGGGCTCTCGAAAAACATGAGTCGAACCAACACCGGTAAACACAAATGAAAAAGATGATTATTATCGAACGAAGCCGTTTCGCCCGCCTGTTGCGCAATTACCGTAAGTCGCTTTACATGAACACGCTGCTGACGCATATCTGCAAACAGCGCCGGACACTGCTGACGCTGACGGCCGAAGAGATTTGCGAACTGCTGCAGCTCGACCCCGAAGAGGTTCGGCGCCGGACCCTTCGCGGCCGCCTGCGTTACGATGAAATCGACGGGATTCGTTACTATGACCTGATTGACCTTATCGACCTGAAAGATTCGCTGGACAGCCAGCTTATCTTTCGGCAGACGATGGACAGCGCCGTTCCGGATACGGCTATTCAGGTCAAGAATTAAATGCCGCACATACATAGAACGGGGCCGCATGGCCCCGTTCTATGCGCCGGTACTCCGAGCCTCCTTCGGTTATACTTTGGGTCCTCCCGGTTTGACGGCATAGATGTTTGCCGGGACATGGAGGATGTCGCTTCCGCCGGCGAGCTTCTCTTCGACCGGTTTTTCCATAACGATTTGCGGCCGGGCCTGCGCCGCTGCCGTCACTTCCTGCAGCATTTCAGGCGGTATCTCCGGTTCCTCCTTCTCCACGACCTTCGCCATATTTTTCGTAAGTATCTCCGCCGCTATCCGCTGCTCCACGTCCTGCAGCCGTGTGCGTAATTCCCGCAGCTCCGACTCCCGGTCCCAAGAGCTTTCCAGTATCCGTTCCAAAGTCGGAATATCGCGGGCGTGACGGTCGCGCTCGGCGGCGTGTTTTTCGATGAGTTTGGGCATGCTGCCGAGGGCCTTGATGAAGTTCTCGCATGCGAGTTTGGGGTCGGCGGCCAAATGACCGTTGTTGTGGGAGTATTTGATACCGCTGGGTCCTTCCACCATGAATTTATTGACCACCAGGTCGAGTCCGTCCTTGTTCACCCGCTCGGAGCGTACCAGCAGCCGGAAATCGAACAGGGTGCCTATCTGCCGGTAGTCGTCGTTGGTATTGAGCGTGCGGTCGAGCTCTGTCAGATGCTTTCCGAGGACTTTGACATCTTCGGACTCCACGCCGTCGAGCTTGAGAGGATTGGGACGTCTGCCGCTTTCATCGGCCGGAGCTACTCGGTCGAAATAGGCCCGGTCTTGTTCGATGCGTGCGATAATCCGCTCATTGGTCGCCACACCGTCGGTACACTCCTTCAACCGGGTGCGTGCCGCTCCCTTGCTGCGCAGGAACGCCTGCCGGGAGGATTGGAGCGTGGCGATTTGTTTCTCCAGCCGGGCTTTTTCCAACAAGTCCGTATTGCCGGAGAGCAAGGCCACGTATTCGGCATAGTTGATGCCGTTGTTTTCATCCATCGCCCCCTCGTCGATGGTGCGTGCTGCCAAGCTGCGGCTTTTGAGCTGTCGGATAAACATCTGCTTGTTTTGTAAGATGTTGAATTTGTAGGCATCGAGCGAACGGTTCACTGCATAGATGAACGCATGGACGGTATTGTCGGCGTACTCTTCCGCCACGCGGTTTCCCTTGCGCTGGGCACGTCCGTTGCGTTGCTCCAAATCGGACGGACGATCGGGTAGGTCAAGGGCATTACTGCCCTCTTCCCCCCTCAGAACCGTACATGAGGGTTTCCCCTCATACGGCTCAAGCTTTTCTAAGTCTCTGTTTATATGCAGAGACCGGCTCATACTACTTCTTGTTTCCATTGGTTTTACGGGATAATTTGAAACATTCATCATGAACCAACAGATTGCATTTCCGTCCGTCTTGTACGGTCGGCATTACATTCCATGCCTTATGCGTGTCAATCGGTTCACCACATATCGGACATTTCCGACCTTGCTTTTCCCATAGGTAAAGCAGGGACTTACGTCCTTTCAGTGTCACAAGCATCTTTGACTTCATTCTTTTATTGAAGTACAGGCGGCAGTCTGCGTCAAACGGATTCATGTCCCCCTTTATCTGCGTATATTGCAGGAAAGGAAACGAAGATGCCAGTTTCAACAAGGTAAGTTGGTCTTCTTTGCCGTTTGATTTCTTGAACTTAGCCGCAAAAGTCCAGCTATTCCCTCGGATATTGTGCCAATAGCGGTCTTTTATCCACCGTTTCCCTTTCTTGGAATGACGGCGTTTAGCCCATTGCCACAAGGCGAGAAATATCTGATGGTCAATTCTGTGAAAAGAATCACGTGTCGCCCCATGCTGATAATATGCTCCCCATCCTCGGATTTTAGCATTCAACATCCTGATTAATGATTCCTGCTTGCAACCCTTATGGCCTTTTGTCACCTTACGGATATTCTCCATAAAGCGTTTTTCGGCTTTCTTGGTCGGCTTGGTCAATATTTCATTGCCGTATTTGCGGATATTGAAACCGAGAAAATCGAAACCGTCACGGATATTGGTTATCACCGTCTTTTCTTCTGATAAGGTCAGACCTCTTTCAGACATAAAGTCGGCTACCAATGGCTTGATTTCCTTTTCAAGTGTTTCACGGTTCTCGCAGGTAATTATAAAGTCATCAGCGTAGCGGACAAGATTCACCATTGGCGAATATAACTTGCCTTTGATTCTAACTCGTTTATATTTCTCTGCAAGGACTTTCTGCAATCCGTCCAATGTCATATTGGCAAGCGTGGGAGAGATAATACCACCTTGTGGTGTTCCCTCCTCTGTCGGGAACATCTGTTTGTTGAAGATATAGCCGCATTTCAACCACTTTCGGAGTATTGCCTTGTCCATAGGGATGTTGGCAAGCAGCCATTCATGGCTGATATGGTCGAAGCACCCCTTTATGTCACCCTCCAGAATCCATTCGGGAGAATAGCCTTTTCGGAGAATGTTATGGCATTGCATTACCGCATCCATACAGCGACGTTCCTTGCGGAAACCGTATGAACGTGTGTCGGCTGTTGTTTCCGACACTGGTTCTAATGCCATAAGGTAGAGTGCTTGCATGGCTCTGTCTTTCATTGTCGGTATTCCCAACGGTCGCAGTTTGCCATTACTCTTTTTGATGTGGACTCTTCTCAATGGCTTCGGCTGGTAGCCTCTGCGTTTGAGTTCGCTTATCGCTTGTGTTTTTGCTTCGGGTTTCTCCCATGTTTCCATGTCCACCCCGGGGGTGTTGCCACCTCCATTAGAAGTAACTCTCTTTACGGCTAAGGCTTTTGCGTAAAAAGAGTGGGTCAGCGTCCACTGCAAGGCTTTCACCTTGCCCGGTCTGCCTTCCTTCTGAGCCTTTACAATACGCGCTTGTAGCTTTCTGACAGCCAACTCCGCCTTATTCCAGTCTATTCTGTCCCAAAGTGTTTGCTGATTGTCAGCAGGCGCACACGATGTTTTGTTTTCGTTCATTTGCTTTCCTCCTTTTGAAAGTTCTAAAAGTTAATTGTAAAGAATCACCATTTGACTACATTCGGTTTGATTGCCTCCCTAATGTCGTCACAGAAGTCTGCCCACTTTCGTGTCGGATGATGTCGCCCACATCAGCCCGTGATGTCGGTTCAATCCGTATCCGCTCCATTACAGAACGGCATTCGCTTTTTCTGTTATCTTATACCTGCACACCATTCGGCTTTCATTGCTGTCAGCTTACCTGCCATTTTTTACATGACAGGAGATATACAGGCTTACCATGTTCCACATAGATAACTAACGGATAGGTTAGGTTCTGTCTCATCCTCCGGCGGTGCTTATATCCGTGTAATCCTACCATGGAGAGGATTAACCGACCGCATCCCATTTTGGGCAGAGTGTACCAGTATCTTACACTCATTTACGACATTACGAAGTTTAACTAACAGTTCGCTTACGCTAACCATACTATCCAGCCTCGCCACTCTACGGTATGATACTAACCGTACTTGACTTCCCCTCACGGTTCTGTCTTGTCTTGCGAAAGTGTACTTCGTCCCGACCGCTTAATACAACATTAAGGTGCACCGGTCGGTAGGCTACCGCTGACGGAACAGCGGGTTAAAACTGATACCCGTAAGTATCATTCCAACAATTATCTATGCGACTTCATGTCGCACCCACGGAATATCGAGGTGGTGGACCGCTACAGCCCGCTGTTGGGCATTGACTCCCGTACCGAGCTTCTGCGTCGAACCGAAGAGGATGCGCACCTTGCCGGCATTCATCGCTGCGAAGAGGTCTTTGCGTGCTTTGTCGGTCGTCGCCTCCTGAATGAAGCGGATTTCATGCGCCGGGATGCCGTGGTCCTCGATGAGCTTGCGTTTTATCTCGGCGTAAACATTCCATTCGGCGGGCTTGTAAGTCGAAGGTCGCAGAATACGAACTGCGTGCCTTTGGCCGTATCGTAACGGTGGTAAAACTGGCTCAGTTTGGCAGCGCAGACGCTGGCCTTGTTTCCCTCTTCATCGCCGTGGGACAGATCTATCAGACGCATGTCGAGCGACATTTTGTTGGAGTAATTGGTTGCGATAAGCATTTTGGCCCGCTCTTCCCTCCTGTTGAGCGGCTCCCGGCCGAGCAGCGTGGCATCGCCGTTTTCGGCGAATTGCACCAGCTTCGGGATAAATGCCTCCTGTGCGGGTGTCATGGGAATATTCACCAGCTCGGTGTTCAGTTGCGGGCGGCGCACCCCTACGTCTTCCGCCGTGCGGTAATCGGTAATTTCCGCATAGAAGGCCGCCAGTTCGGGGACGTTGATGAAGTATCGGAACCGCTCCTTCTGGACGATTTCGTTGGTTACGGAGAACTCGAACTCGGTGGTTTTGCGGGCGAATACGGCAGCCCAGCCGTCGAAACAGGTGATGCCCTGTCTTTCCAGCGCCCGGGGCCGGAGATATTTGAAGAGCAGGTAGAGTTCCGTAAGCGAATTGCTGACGGTCGTACCCGACAGGAACGTCGCCCCGAGGTCCCGGCCCGTGCGGGACTGAATATCGCGCAGGGCCATGAGCAGGTTCATCGCCTTCTGACTGCCTTCGGGATTTCCGAGCCCCGACACCCGTGCATGTCGGGTGTTGAAGGTAAGGTTCTTGAAGTTGTGGCTCTCGTCCACGAAAATATGGTCGATGCCCATCTGCCGGAAATCGACTACGTCGTCCTTGTTTCGCAGAAGGTCGTCCTCCAGTTTTGCGAGCTTGGCCGCAAGGTTCTCTTTTCGCTTTTCCAACCCGCTGCGCATCCCTTTTGAAACTTCATCGCCATACCGCTCCAATGCTTCCAGACTCTCCTCCAGGTCGTCGAGCTCGGCCTGGAAAATCTCCTGCTACACCTGCGGAGATTGCGGCAGCTTGCCGAACTGGTCGTGCGTGAGAATGACGCAGTCCCAGTTGTTGTTCTTGATGTCATTGAAGATGCGGACGCGGTTTTCGGGCGTGAAGTCTTCCTTGCCCGGATAGAGAAGCCGGGCATCGGGATAGGCCGTGCGGAAAGTTTCGGCTATCTCGTGCACGTTGGCTTTCAATCCGATGATAAGCGGCTTTTGCGCCAGGCCCAGCCGGTGCATTTCATATGCCGCCACACACATAATGAGTGTTTTTCCGGTGCCGACTTCGTGGTCGCAGATACCCCCGCCGTTGAGCTTGAGCATTCATATGGCGTCTTTCTGGCTCCCGTACAGGGAGTCTATTCCCAGACCTTTCAGGTCGAGGCCGGGGAATGACTGGAAGGAGCCGTCGTAGCGGGGACGCACGATGCAGTTGAAAAGACGGTTATAACGGTCGGTCAGCTGCTGCCTGAACGCTTCGGGACGCTCCTGCAGCCAGTCGCTGAAAGCCTGCCGTATCCGGTTCACCACGGCGTCGGCGAGCTGCACCGCCTCGGCATCCTTCACGCGGACGGGTTTGTTGTTCTCATCGTAACCGATGCATTTGGTGATATCCGGCAGCGTATTGTGCAGGGCGTAAATGAGCAGTGACAATCCGTCGTACTTGCGGTCCTGGCCCTTGACGCAATACTCCTCCGAGATGGCCGCATTGCGTTCGTTGGTCGTAATATCGAATTCGTCCAGTTTTTCGATATAGATGACCTGCGGCTTCTTTTCGAGTCCGAACAGCTCGCGGGCGAAATCCGCATAAATGGACGTATCGAGCCACCGCACACCCAGATTGATGTCCAGCTCGTCGAAAGTCAGCGGCGTGGGCGTGTGCTCCTTCAGGGCATCGAGCGAGCGGCGCGACGCTTCGTCGTCGGGGTGCTCGGTCAGGTAGTTCGCAATCCATTCGGCCTTTTCGATGACGTTCCCCGCAATGAAACGGTCGGCAATCTCGTATGTCTTGGCCATCGGATTGTAGTAGATGCGTCCTTCGAGCTGTACGACCAATTCGTCCGGTGCGATGTCGCTCAGACGGGACATGTAAGGCAAATCGACGCGGCCGTACCGGTTGAGCGACGCCGTGAGTGCCTCGAGAGCCGTATCGACGTGCTGCACATCGTTCGCAGCGAACGACACGGGGCACGCGAAGATATCGGCGAGGCGTTTTTTACCGTTCTCGAAGCGTTCGAGCAAAAGTATTTCGCGGCCCGTGGCATCCTGAAGGATGAGCTTCGCGTTCTCCTTGCCGTTCAGGTCGCCGACCGTCCGGACGAAGTTGTCGTACAGTCTTCCGAGCTTGCGCCGCAATCCCCTGTACTCTGTTTCGTTGCGGGCCTCCAGCCGGTAAAGCTGGTGATAGGTGTCCCGCAGCGGCAGATAGGCCTCGGCGCGGAAGCGCTGCATCGTGTTTAAGCGCAGAGGGTGGAACATCGGTTGTCTCCTGCTTATATCCTTCAAATGCCCGTACTGTCCCTCCTGTTCGACGAGGGTGCCGTTGCGGTAGAAAGGCTGCACCTTGCCCGTATAGGGGCGCGGCTCCAGCGCCTGCTGCTGACGGGCCAGAAACTCTTCGTGCCTGTGGCGGTGCTCCTCGGGCGACAGCTCTTCCTGCGCAGGCTGAGCGAAAAGATTGCCCTGACCGAACAGGTCGAACATCCCGCCGGCCGCCGGTGCGGGGGACGTTGCCCCGACGGTATTCCCGAACAGGGAACCGCTCCTTTCCGGGGGCATGCCGAGTTCCGGACTCCGCTCGGCACTCTGTTCTTCGGAAGGACTGCGGACCGCAGATACGGTCGCTGCGGCTTTCGCCTCGTGCCGATGGGTCAGGTACAGCGTCCGGTCGAAGCGTTTCATATCGCTCGCAAGCAAGTCGGACAAACGTTCGGCCATCTGCCCGACACTCCCCTCGAAAGTATAGACCATTGCGGGTTTGCCGTACAAATCGACGTCCCGGCGGGCAGTCGTATGCAGAATCAGATGGGGATGAGCGGCTATCAGGCAGTTCTGCACGATGCCGTCGCCGTTATCGGCCGTCTGCATGAACTCCTCCTCCCACGAAGTGCGCAGGGCCTCCCTGCCGCTGTTCTTTTGCAGCACAATCAGGTCGCTGCCCGCCTGCGTGCCGGCGTAGTCGGTGAACAGGTTGTTGGGCAGGTGCAGAGCGGAGACGAGATTGCAGCGGTGTATCAGCCACTCCCGAATCGGGGCGTTGCCGGGGGAATCCAGCACGCCCTGCGAGGTGATGAACGCCAGGATACCGCCCTCGCGCAGCATATCCACGCCCTTGATGAAGAAGTAATTATGGATAGCCTGCTGCGAGAGGCGGCGCACCTTGTCTCCGCTGCGTTCGAAAGCCGCATCGAACACTTGCATCGTGCCGAACGGGATGTTCGAGGCCACCAGGTCGAAAGAACCGTTATAATCGCTATTGACGCGATGAAAAGAATCGTTATGGACTTCATAGCCGGGGAAGAGTTTGCCGAGGATGGCGCCCGTGAGCGGGTCCTTCTCGAAACAGACCGTTTCTGCCGCTCGTCCTTCCCCGCTGAACGCCTCGGCGAAAACTCCCGTTCCGGCACTGGGATCCAGCATACGCTCCGCAGAGATGTCGCCTGTGCGGTAAATGGTATCCGCAATGGCCCTTACGAAAACGGGAGGCGTATAGAATGCCGTCAGTACGGAACTGCGGATGCCGTCCATGCAGCGTTTGTACTCTTTCTCGTCGGTACAGTGTTTGCGCACGGTCTCGTGCAGCTCCCGCACCAGAGGGAACAGCTCCCGGTCGCTCCTTCAGCGTTCGATGTCGCGGTCCGCAGCGGCCGGCTGCAGAACGCATTTGAGACCACCGAAACCGGAGTAACGGGCCAGCTCCTCGCGTTCGGCAGCGGTCGCTTCGCCTTGCTGCAAGGCTATTTCGATAGCCCGGATGTTTTGCCGGAGGTGTTCTTTTTTGTTAAAAGCCATAGCGGTCGAGGTTTTGTTGTACGATGCCTATCAATTCGGTCGTCAGAACCCGGTAAGCCGGGGTGCTCTCGAAATCGTCGCCCGGAGCGTAGCGCTCGAAGACCTGCGTGCACAAGGGCAGAAGTTTCAGGCAGAAGTCCGGACGGCGGCGCGGCGCGACTTCCGGGAACCATTCGGAGACGACTTCGAAAAGCGTGTCGTAGCGCGAGAAACGCAGGCCGTCGTACAGGACGGCCCGCGAGAGTTCGAGGGCTTCATAAACGGAATGCCCGTCCCGTCGTCCTCGGAAGAAGGTGGCCGCAGCATCCTCGCTGCGCCGGAGGATAAAGTCGTTGTCGGAGAGCAATTCGGGATGGCGGCGGCGAAGGAAGGCTCGCAGCGCAGCCTCGAAACAGGAAGGCGCTTCCTGAGTGCGGGGTGTGGATGTCGTTTTCATGGCCGGAGATTATTTCAGACCGCTGCTGTGGAGACCGTGGGCTGCGGCAGCGATGCCTCGGTACGTGCGGAACGGGCCGTTCGGGGACGGGGACGGATTTGCCGCTGCGCCTGCTGCGGCTTATAGTTGCGGGCCGCCTGGCCGACGAGCTGGATGTTGCCCTCGGTAAAGATGACGTCATCGGAATAGGTCGTGCCGTTGCGTCGACGCATCCCCGTGACATAGACCAGTTCGTGGTTCTCCAGTTTCGCACGCTGCGTATCGTCGATGAGGGCGCCGTTCACGCGCTCGCCGATGCGCAGGGTCGTTTCCGTATCCTTAAAGTAAAAACCCCGATGGTTGGCGTCGGCACGCAGAATACCTGAAATGAGACGTCCGTCGCACCGCTGGATATCGGTAACTTCGACCTGACGCCCGCCGCGCAGCGCCTCCTGCTCCTGACGCGACAGCGGCTGGCCGTAGATGTGGGTCAGCGGCCGCAGGGAATCGACTGGCAGCGTAGTCAGACGGCGCGTAGGTTCGTGGTAGCTCACGTAACACGCGCACTCGCGGCCCGTCGTGAAGTCCCGCATGACTTTCGTCCCCTCCAGATGGCCGTTCGCGGCGAGCTGTTTACGCTGCCGGTCGGTGAACAGCTCCTTATAGGCGGTCATGTCGTACTGCGGGCTTTTCAGTACGGGAAGGGCCTTTACAATCGTGCGCCCCTCCTCGCGGACCGCATAGAAACAGGCTTCGCCAAGCGGCTTGCGCTCGCCGTTTATCTCTTTGTATATCGGCAGCGGCGTCGAGGTGATGTAACCTTTCATCAGATTGCCCATCTCGTGCGCATCGCGCAGCTGCCCGGGTGTAAGGCCCAGTTCGGTCAGGGAATCCGTTAGTTCCCGTTCTTCGAAGCTGTACGTTTCGGCCTGGCGAGCGTTGCGCCCCTCGTCGTTGAGCCGGTAGTCGTCCAAAAGTTTCTGGTCCGCACGGGTACCGCTCTCTTCGATACGGACCTTTACGAGCGCCGAAAGAACACGGTCCGCCATATCCACGGGAACGCGGAAAAAGTCGAACCCGATACGGGAGGGATTGCCGTACTGACGGCGGAACTGCTCGAAAAACTGACCCAGTCACGTATTGGTCGGAAAGCGGAACATACGCTCCCGATAGTCGTTCCCCTCGGGTGTCTCCCACGTGAAATCCCCCGTCTGGGGATTCAGCTCCGTCACGTAACCGTACTCCTTGTTCTGCTTGTTCAATGCCAGAAGAACATCCTGGGATTCGGGCGCCGCAGGCGCCGCGCTCTGTTGTGTTGCCATTGTCTGAATTGTTATGAATATGAATAAATGGATAATCGTACCGGCAAGC
>ENA-OPAV01001158-OPAV01001158.1-human-gut-metagenome-genome-assembly--contig:-NODE-1158-length-18642-cov-2.495561_pt1 | contig 18642 bp, 20 predicted proteins | sample MGYA00241056_ERZ501428 | MGnify/ENA primary metagenome ERZ501428 (study PRJEB25962, sample SAMEA2042621) | human gut metagenome | biome: human gut; feature: human-associated habitat; material: faeces... | reverse complement strand
GGCGTGCGCCTTTTCTACTGTTTTAGAAGTTGTTCCGGAACCACTGCCGGTATCCACCGTATCCTCACTATCCTCCCCATTCTGATCCTTATCTTTATCTTTCTGATCTTTATCATCTTTCGGCCCGAACCACTTTTTCCAAGTTTCATTATTAAAGGTATAATTAAAGGAAGACCCCCACCCAGAGAAGCGACCGAAGCGTCCATAAGACCACTCTGTACGATCTCCCGTAGTCACTTCTCCATTCTTATCGAACGTGTAGGCGTAAGTAGCAAAGCGAGAACTCAAGTTGAACGTATAATTCTTGGTCAGTTTCAAACGCAATCGTAAAGTTAGATCGCTCCACGGTTGCTTTTATGCCGCCATATTATAAGAAAGAGAAGCTCCCAATTCATCAATCAAGCTAATTTTAGTAAGAGAGTCTTTTCTATTCCGGTATTTCATCTCAATATTATTAGAAAGGTCGAAAGTCACCGATCCCGTCTTTTCACGTGGTGCCGTACCGAATTGCTGATTGGAATAAGGAGAGAAATAGTATATATTACCATCCTTATCTTCGTGCTCCTGCCAATATTTATCAAACGCCGGTGCCCCGCTTATACTAATCTGCGGAGTCACCACATGACGAATTTGTATCTCTTTTTTCTTCATAAAAAGAGGTTTATACATACCGTAAAGTTTTGTACTCAACCCCAATGAGAAATTATAATTAGATACACGATTGAAACCATAGATAGTATCCGTTGCCACCCATTGCCGTTTCTCTTCATCGTAATAATTTTCCGTTTTATTAGTATACCAACGCTCTGTATAATTAAATGTTGGAGTCAGATTGAAATACTTGAAGAGAGTAAATGTAGCACTTATTGGAATCTGATGTTGCATAGCGTTTTTCCAGTCTTTTATCAGATTCGATTTAAACAGCAGATTATCTTTTGTCTTGATACTGTTTGTCAGACGTCCGGTATACTGAAACGAAATCTTTTCGTACCAACGCTCTGCCCCGACTGCTTTTTTTCTTTTGAAAGGAAAACGTCGGGTCAGGGTAATATTAAGATCGGGCAACGTTATTGCAACAGAAGAGTCTTTCATCGTCTGCGATATATTGGTTGTTCCCGAAAGTGTCAGACCAATATCCGGAAAAGTACGTGAATAGCTGATACTGGACGTCTTGGTATTCTGTGTCAACAACTGCGAATTATACAGGTTACCAATATTGGTACGTTCGTAGCTACTGGTTGAAAAGTTCACACTGGCCGAAAAAGTAGCGTTCGGATTTGCCTTGGAGTCTTGCCGATGACTCCACACTATTTTAAAATCCTTAGAAACCGAATAATCCGGCATATTCTTGTCTCCTGTTTTTGTCACCTGATAATCGGCCATCAAAGAACCGGAAAACTTGTAACGTCTGTTGTAATTCGTCTCTAGCCCAAGTCTCCACGAACCTTTCGTGAAAATATCTCCCGTCAACTTTAAATCCATCATGTCACTGATGGCGAAATAATATCCACCATCCGACAAACCGAATCCACGGGAGGAATCATCAAGAACAGTAGGCATGATAAAACCGGAAGAATAACTGCTGGAAAATGGAAAGAAAAAGAATGGTACAGCCAATGGTAAAGGCACGTCTTCTACTACCAGATAAGCCGGCCCTGTCACTACATTCTTTTTCGGGCGGACTTTGGCCTTTGTCAACTGGAGATAAAAGTGGGGATGATCATGATGATCACAAGTAGTATACTTACCATTCTGCATGAAAAGTTCGTCATCAGCCCCTTTTTTGGCATTATTACCGGTAACGTATCCTTCTCCCTGCTGGCTGACTACATTATTGATATACCCTTTCTTACTTTTGAAATTATACCGGATCGCTTCGGTATCATAAGAAGTATCACCGTCTTTAAAAACGGGCTTTCCGGTTTCCACTCCCAACGAATCCGTCACACCACGGGCAAATACCGTACTGCTGTCCATATTCATGGTAATGATCTGCGCACCCAATTCTATACTTTGATAATTTACCTTCCCATCCCCATAAAGATGTGCATATCCTCCTTCCTCAAAAACGATAGAGTCATTTGCCGAATAAATTACCGGTGCATCCAAAGGTTGTTTTTTGGCAGGCTTAGCAACAACTAATGAATCGGTTTTTACTGAATCTGTCCCCAAGGAGTCTGTGTTCAGAACCGTAGGAGGATTAAAATTTTCTCTTCCTCCTTCCACTCCCCTGTTTCGGCGACGCTGAGACAGTGCCTCATCAGGAAGCATCAGTAAGACAAACAGTAGTATGAATGATATTAATGTATTTGCTTTCAATGGCGCCATTAACTAATAGTTTACGCTTGAAGGGGCAAAAGTACACAATCTTCACCAATTATACATCGGAATCCCCCTTTTTAATTATTTTTTAGTGCTATAGAAAAAGTTCGCACCAGCGATTAAAACGCGTTAAACCTTCTTCACCATATTTGGACAGGCTCTTCCGGGCAGCATCTACTGTTTTTTCTCTGTCAAGATGAGTCTTAGAATAAAATTTATCGGAAAAACAGATTACCTGTTCTTCCAAACTCACCGGCAACATTTCACGATGCGGGACAGGAAGTTGCTGATTAATGATTTCTTCCAATGAAAGCCCGGCTCCGGTATGCCTCTCACAGACCAAAGCATGCTGTGGGAAACCTTCCTTACGCACCAGATCGGCACCCAAATAACCGTGACAAATATAAGGTTCCGTACCCAAACAATAGATGGGAGCGGCATTCGTCAGAAAAATGCCGATATCATGAAGCATGGCGGCCTCGTTCAGAAAGGTCTCATCCAGTTTCAGTTCCGGATGCCGGGCGGCAATCCATAAAGCTTTATCGGCTACCGACCGGCTATGTACTAACAGAATATGTTTCAATTCGTTATCCTGCGGATAATATTTATCAATTAAATCGAGTGGATTCATAACTTCATCTATTATAACTTGTAATAATCAATCCAAATGGATATTTTTGTGCAATATTACAAAAAAATACCGAGATGCGCCGAAAAGTAATCCTCATTCTCACCTGCCTGTTGGCTGGAATTACCATAGTTTTTGCACAAGGTACTCTCAACACCGGAGCAGAACGTACCGAAGAATACCTGCCATTACTCAAAGGAAAACGGGTAGGAATGGTCATTAACCCCACTTCCGTCATAGGTGAAGAACAGGCCTGTCTGCTCGACACCCTGTTGAGCTTAAACATAAACGTGGTGAAAGTGTTCGCTCCGGAACATGGCTTTCGGGGCGACGCCGATGCCGGAGAGACGGTAAAAGACGGAAAAGACAGCCAGACGGGTACTCCTATCGTCTCACTCTACGGAAACAATAAAAAGCCAACCGTACGCCAGTTGCAGGATGTCGACATTATTTTGTTCGACATACAGGATGTCGGAGCCCGATTCTACACTTATATCAGTACCCTGTTCTATGTGATGGAAGCTTGTGCTGAAAATGGCAAAGAAGTGATTGTACTCGATCGGCCTAACCCATGCGATTACATAGACGGTCCTATACTACGTCCTTCTTTCCGCAGCTTTGTAGGTATGTTGCCTATCCCCGTTCTTCACGGTTGTACGATCGGCGAACTGGCTCTGATGATCAACGGTGAAGGATGGATCAATAAAACCTCGGAAGCTTGCCGGCTGACTGTAGTAGCCATGACGGGATGGAAACACGGACAACCTTATTCTCCACCCATCAAACCCTCTCCTAACCTACCCAACGATCAGTCAATCCGTCTGTATGCTTCCCTCTGCCCTTTCGAAGCAACTCGTATCAGTGTAGGACGAGGGACCACATTCCCGTTTCAAGTGCTCGGAGCACCCAACAAAAAATACGGAGATTTTAGTTTCACCCCACAAGCATTGCCCGGTTTCGATAAAAACCCGATGCACAAAAACCAAACTTGTTATGGAGAAGATTTGAGAAGAGTCAACAATGTGAACGGATTCACACTGCGTTATTTTCTTCGTTTCTACTGGAAATCGGGAGAAGGAAACGGCTTTTTCGACCGGGCACGTTGGTTCGACCTATTGATGGGAACGGATACGGTTCGCAAGGCAATTCTTGCCGGTAAAGACGAAGCAGCTATCCGTGCCGGATGGAAAGAAGAATTACAAAAATACATTAAAGAGACAGCATGTTCCGGAATATCAGTACAAAAATTTATGCCAAAAAGAATGGAAAGGTTTTCGGAAGACAAAGGATTTCGATGCAGCGGTTAAAAAGGAAATGATGCAGGGAAAAGAAAGCAGGAAGTTCTTTAACCCGAAGTATCGGAAGGAAGCCGAAGCCCTGTATGACCAATACCTGGAAGAAATGCATGCCCGGATGGAAGAGGAGCGTCTAAAGAATGCGGTGCTGACTGCGATCCCAGAACGGATCAGGGATGCATACCCTGCCACAAGGCAGCTTAAACGCAGGTTCGTCCTGCATATTGGTCCGACAAATTCCGGAAAGACCTACGAGGCCCTGCAGAAGTTCCAAAATGCAGAGGAGGCAGTATATCTGGCTCCTTTAAGGCTCCTGGCGCTGGAGGTATACGAGACTACAAATATGTTCCTTCCATGTTCCCTGCTGACCGGAGAGGAAGAGGACATCATGCCCGGAGCCACACATATCTCAGAAACCATAGAGATGGCAGATCTTTCCCGTCATTATGATATGGCGGTCATTGACGAGGCTCAGATGATCAGTGATCCTAGCCGCGGAGGTGCATGGACAGCTGCTATCCTTGGACTCTGTGCGGATGAGATCCACATTTGTATGGCTCCCCATGCGGAATCCATTATCCGGAAACTGATCGCATACTGTGGTGATGAGATCGTGGAAACAGACCGCAGGGACAGGATGACGCCGCTTATCGAAGACACAGAAGATTTTTCCTTCCCGGAAAGCGTGATGCCGGGGGATGCACTGATCGTGTTCTCCAAGAAAAGCGTGATCTCCTGCGCTGCGGAGCTTCAGGCAAAAGGAATCTCCTGCAGCATGATCTACGGTGCCCTGCCATATGAGACGAGACGGGCCGAAACAGACCGGTTTGCGAAAGGCGAAACATCTGTCGTGGTTGCTACGGACGCGATCGGAATGGGATTAAACCTTCCGATAAAGAGAGTGGTATTTCTGGAAACGGAAAAATTTGACGGATATGGCAGGAGGGACCTGCTGCCGGAAGAGATACAGCAGATTGCCGGACGTGCAGGACGAAAAGGACTCTATGAATGTGGATACTATACTTCATCAAAGAGAAAAAGTTTTATCCGCAGCAGCATGACCAGGTCTCCGTCAGCGATACTGTTTGCCCGTCTGGGTTTTCCGCGGATGCTCATAGAGGTGGAAGGAAAGCTGTCGGAAGTGATGAAACGATGGATACATATTGAGACGGAATCATTTTTTCTGAAAACTGACCTGACCGAGGAACTGGGACTGTGTCAGTGGCTGGAGGGTTTGACGGATGATAAGGAGATGACTTATCGTCTTATGTACATTCCGTTTAACACGGAAAATCCGGAACTGCTTACTCTCTGGAAAGAAAGCGCCAAAGTGGTGATCGACAGGGGATATGTGGACATTGATGATCCGGTGTGCCAGCTGGACGAAGAATTCGGGGAAGCAGTCTGCGAGGGCGATACGAACAAAAAAATCCAGGCACTGGAAGTTCTGCATCAGAAGTATGATGTGTTCCATAATTTCGTCCGGCTCTTTGGAATGCCGGGGAGACAAAACTGGGATAAGAATCTGATACGTAAGAGAAAAAAGGAAATCTCAAAAGAGCTGACAGATACGATCAGGGAAAAGAAGCTAAAGAGACGGAAGTGTATGGTCTGCGGAAGGAACCTGCCATTTGGCTACCCATATAAACTGTGCCAGCCCTGCTTTGAGAAAAAGAATTTTTTTGAGGATTTTTTTGAGACTGTGAATATGTGACTTAAATTAGCAAAAAGAAAGCACCGGTTTCGGTGCTTTTTCTGGTCATGGTAAAACTTCGAGTATTTGTCCAACGCGGGAGTTTTCAAAGATTCCGTCAGAGATTTGCCCGTTCAGCTCCGCGGCACAAAGCTTTGCTGTGTCCCGGGTAATGCGGACAATAGAATAGTCATGTGTTCCCGTCTTATCGAAATTGTCTACCTCGATGATACGGGTTCCGTTCTGTTCATTAGAGAAATCATACTGATAGGACGGAAAAAATGATTCTCTCTGTCGATGTCCTTCCGTCCCATATACCTTCCATGTTCTTGTAACCATAATAGTTTCCTCCTTTGTATCAGATCTGTGTATTCTCGACCAGGTTTCTGTGATAGGCTCTTATCTCTGAGATGTCTTTTTTCTCAAATCCTTCTCTGACTATGTACCCGTATTTTGGATGCAGGTCTGCGCAGTTGAATGCATACATTACTTTTCCGCTGACTCCGCGGGCAACATAGCCTTTCCAGTCTCCTTCAGACCGGAATACGATATCCAGTGGTTCTTTTCCCTGAATGATAGCTTCGCGGTGCAGGCTTTCTTTTGCTTTTCTTTCTGCTTCCGCGGATTGTCTTAAGTCTTTGAGGTCATACAGGATCTCTCTTGCATCAATTCCTTCAATCTCGATCTTCTCCACGGAGCTGTTAAAATACTTAGCGAAGAAAACGCCGTACTCATCCTGGTATATATCAAGTATATCCATGGGTGATGAGGCTTCGATTGTAAGTTTGAGACTTGGCCGTTCTTCCGCGGAAATACTTATCATACAGCTTTTTCCGTTGCTGGCAAATGGATAGTCTTTTATCATAGGTCATTCTCCTCTCGTTAATGATTCTGTTTGAAATATGAAAAATATATGTAAAAATAGAATATTTTGCATATTAAGCATACAAGTGTAATACTTAGTTTTTGAACAGGAGGATAGACCTGCGATATGATCGACGTAAATGACAGTTGAAATTAAATATCAAAAAATTAGTTATAGGCATATTGATGTTATTTGTGACAGTATATATACCTGTTCAGTCTGTTAGCGCAGCCGAAGCGCAGTCCGCTGACAGTGCAGGCGTTTATGTGTTTCAGGATGCGAAAAAAGAGGGCACCGTCACAGTTGTCAAGTAACTCATGACTAAAGTCACGAGCTTGCGAAAGCAGGTTCTGGTTTTAGCTGTAGGGTTACTGAGCAGGGATACGGTGACGTATGCGTGTATCCAATGGCATCTTCGGATGCCGGAGGGTGCTGGTACCGGCGGATGTCATGCTTTTCAGCAGGATTCCAGTCCTCCGTTCTACAGAGCATACGCCAAGTCCAGGAAAACAAACGTAAGCGCAGTGCCTCAGGCTTACCACCGGTGCGGGAGGACCGTTCCTCCCGTGAAACAGCACTGCTAAAGGAGTTAGTATGACAGCATTAGAAGAGAAATTATCGAAAACAGAATATATCTATGTCCTCGGTTTTGACGGGAAACCCCAGATGCCGACCAGACGGAAAAGGCATGTCCTGAAGCTGCTGAAAACGGGCAGGGCCCGGATCGCAGAGGATATCCCGTTTACGATCCGGCTGACATACCGCCACGCGCCCGTCCTCCAGCCGGTAACGCTGGCGGAGGATCCGGGCAGGACGAACATCGGGGCCGCAGTCCTGTCCCCGCTTGGAGACCTGCTGTTCGCCGCCGTGATCGAGACCAGGAACAAGGAGATCAAAAAACTGATGGCTGACCGCCAAAAAAGCCGGCAGGCATCCAGGAGAGGGGAAAGAAAAGCCCGCCAGCGCCTTGCAAAAAGATATGGTTCCATGGTGAAGTCCGGCATGGTCATGCGGAAACTGCCCATGTATGCTGCGGACAAATTTGTGATCTGTAAGTTCATCCGGAACACCCAGGCCCGGTTCTGCAACAGGAAACGCTGTCCGGACTGGATCACCCCAACGGTGCAGCACCTGGTGCAGACACATCTGAACATCATCCGGAAGATCAGCAGGTATCTGCCGGTCACAGACATCGCATTTGAAGTCAACCGGTTTGCGTTCATGCATATGGAAAACCCGGAAGCTATGGGTGTGGATTTCCAAAACGGTCCGCTGAAAGGATATGGTGATGTAAAGGAAGCCATCCGTACCCAGCAGCATGGAAAATGTCTGATGTGTAAGAAACCCATCACCCATTTCCACCATATCGTGCCACGCAGCAGGGGTGGCTCCGATACGATCCAGAACCTGGCTGGTCTCTGCACGGAGTGCCATACAAAAGTACATACGGATACCGCCTTCCGAAAGGATTTCGACGAGAAGAAAAGCGGTCAGTTAAAGAAATATGGCGCCCTCAGTGCCCTGAACCAGGCAGTCCCGTTCATCTGCAAAAAACTCCTGGAAGAATACGGGGAGGAGCATGTACATTTCTGCAGAGGCCTGGATACCTCCCTGATCCGGACTGCCTTTGGATTTGAGAAAACAAAAAAGAACCAGATGCATGAGGTGGACGCTTACTGTATCGGGCTTGCAGCACTGGAGGTCAATGAGGTGGAAACACCTGCGTTTGACCATACCTTTCAGATACGCCAGTTCCGGAGACAGGACCGGTCCATCATCCATCATCAGACAGGCCGCTCCTATTACCAGGGAAAAGAAAAAGTTGCCCAGAACCGGAAACCGGGGTTCGAGCAGAAAACAACGGCTCTTTCCCAGTGGTATAAAGAACAGATCAGGATCCATGGGGAGAAGGAAGCGGAGAAGCTGCGGAGCCAGCTCAGGGTTGAGAAGAGCTGCAGACATTACAATGACATGGACCGGTTCCTGCCGGGAGCCGTATTCCTTTATGAAGGAAAACGATACGTGCTGTCTGGAAGGATTACAAACGGAAAATACCTGCGGGCCTGCGGACAGGGGATGAAAAATTTCCCTGCTGCAGAGTGTACGTTCATCCGGCATAATGCAGGATTGGTTTTTATTTGATATTTGAAACAGTTATATTACAAATTGAGCCAAGAATGCTTGTGACTTCAGTCATGAGATGAATTGGCTCAGGGGCTGATGTTTTTTTTCAAAAAAAATATTTTTCTTCATATTGATCTTAATCAATATTATCAGGAAGGAGGAATCCCCTATGCATATGCTCAGACTAAGGCTGCTGGTGGACTACCGTACAGAACCGATCGTGGAAAAACGTTTCCGGATTCTTGCGCATATCAGCAACCAGCTCCGCAAACATGTTAAAAAACAGCTTTCCAGGCTGGAGAAAGACAAGGTATACCAGGAATTAAAAAAAGAATTCGGACGACTGAAAAAACTGGATCCCGACAATCATAAGGAGGTGGCTGCAGACTTATCGCGCATCTCCGGTCTTATGAAAGAGACCATCAATGAGCTGGGACTGACCAAAAGCGGTCTGGAAAAATATGCCAGTGTCATGCAGAGACGGTATAAGAAAAATATCTCCTCCCACCAGGTGCAGGCAGAGGTCGCCCATATCCTCAAAGGCCTTGAGAAAGTACTGTATGGGGACGGCAAAGATATCCATTATAAGAAAGAGCGTGACTTCACTACGATCCCGGGAAAGAGCTGTTCCAATGGCGTGATCCTCCATTTTGACCAGGACGATGAAAAACATGAGGTAAACTGCTATATCACCTGGAACGGCATCACCATCCCGGTAAGATACGATCTTTCAGAGGCCGACCTGCCGGGCGGCAGGAACTATGTCAACGAATCCCTGTCCTCTGGTAAGATCTGTTACTGCGAGATCAAGAGGATCTGGTTCCGTTCCGGATATAAGTATTATGTGGACATTTATATGAAAGGGGAGGCTCCGAAGAAGGTGGAACCCGGAAAGTCCGTCATGGGCATTGACGAGGGGACTTCCACGGTCGCCGCTGTATCCGGGGATGCCGTATTCCTGGAAGAACTGGCTCCCCAGTGTGTGGATTACAACAAGGAGATCACAAAGCTCCAGAGACAGATCGATGTCTCCACCAGAAAGACGAACCCGGACAAGTTCAATGAAAACGGCACCTGCAGGAAAAGATCCGGGTGGAAGGAAAAACACTGGACGTTTTCCAAAAACTGTCTCAGGAAAAAGGCGAAGCTGCGGGAACTGTACCGCAGAAAATCGGCATACGCCAAATGCCGGCATGAAAACCTGCTGAACCGGATGATACAGTCCGCATCACAACACAGGTATCTCCGCTTAGAAGGATGGAACAGTCCGCATCCTCTTTCGTGAACGAACCCATGGAATTCTCCGCACTGGCAAAGAGGTCGAAGAAGACGGAACGGCAGGACAAACTGTCAGAAGTAAAGAAGAAGGACGGTACCGTAAAACTGGTCCGTAAGTATAAACGTAAGAAGCGGTTTGGGAAGTCTGTGAACGACCGCAGCCCGGCCCTGTTCCAGACCAGGCTGAAACAGAAATGTGTCCAGTATGGACTTGCCTATATGGAAACTGATAAATGGAAGTACCGTGCAAGCCAGTATGACCATGACCTGGATGCGTATATCAAAGTAGGGCTTTCCAGACGGTGTAAGACCGTAGCAGGGCAGGTCGTACAGAGGGACCTCTACAGTGCGTTTCTCCAGTCCTGCATGGGCACCCCGGAAAAACCGGACAGGGAAAAATGCCTGCAGCTGTTCGGACAGTTTGTAAAGATGCAGGCCTCCGGACAGTCACGTCCGGCATGCTTTGGATTCTGATAAACGGCAGATCCTGCCGGAGTATCCCGTAAACCACTGTTTCCCAGAAAACATGTTGATCCGGCCACAGGGGGCAGAAACCACTCCTTCGGTTGCAAGTACAGGACACAGGCCTCTGGTCTGTGACCCCTCGAAAGCTTAGTCCGTAAAATGGAAGAGAGTCATGCAAAACTAAGGGACAGACCATGCCTGGAAGATCGGCCGTCTGCCGCCCGGGGGCTATACCTGCAGGGGTCCGCCTGCTGTAGTGAAGCCCGGGTCCTCTTCAAGTGCTTCCCTTTCGGGGAGTGCGGGAATCCCGCGACTTTAGTCGTGTGGAGGTTTCAAGAATCTGAACATGTCTTCGTTTGACACGCATAATGTAACGAACATGAATAAGATGTGGTATAACTGCAGAAGCCTGACACAATTAGACCTGTCAAATTTTGATACTTCAGGTGTAACGGGAATGGATTGTGCGTTCTATGCCTGTCATGGCATGAATACACTGGTTCTCGGTGAGAAATTTGCGTTTGTTGGAAGTACATATTCGATCCCGTTAAGCAGATGGAAAAACTCAAAAGGAGAAGTGTTTGATTCTGATGGAACAGTGAACAACATTCCAGGCAATGCAGCCGATGTCTACTCAAAACTGTAAATAATGTTGTACAGGTCGATCATTGTACGGTCTTTGTTCATTCCGCGGAAAAAATTAAATGCCTTTGCGGACATGAAAGGCGCAGTTCTGGCAAATTGTTCCAGTATTTCGCTGCTGCATTTTTCCAGCCCGCCATCGCCATAGTAATCCGCTTCCATTTGACACCAGCATATATCAAGGTTTGTGGGGGCTTCGATATATGGCCTGAATATTTTTGGGATAAAGATGCGTCTGATCTGTGACGGAAGTACCTGCTCTGTAATGTATTCTTCGTATTTTCCTTTGTGTACATCGAAATCCGGCATTTCGCTTCTGTCTGCGGAACAATCAATTTCCAGCAATGCGGCCCCATATTCCGGAAAAGAGTTTTCTTTTGTCAGAGGCTGAAATAAGTAAACAACTGACGTGGAGTTCTCTCCGCGTTTACCATCATCCCAGTTGTTGTTTCCGCATGCATCCAGAGAAAGGATACCTTTTTCCATGATCGATTTCAGGTCGCATATATCAACGTTTTTGTATAATATCATATTCTGACTCCTTCTTTCGTACCAGGATTTTCTCTCCCGGATATATCTTATTCCATGAACAGCGGGAACTGTTCGTTTTTCCTCTTTCTCTGCGGTGATGACTGGGATCTGCCGCGGAGATTTTTTTGCCCTGCGGATCAGTGTATCTTAAACCCCGGGGAGGAGAGTTTGAGAAGGTCTTTTGTGGAATATTTTGCATATATGTCATTTAAAGATGAAAAATATTCAGCTTTGGAAAAAGGCTTCATCTTTAAATCCATGGCTTCTGCGAAAAACTTTTTGGTAAAAGTGGTACTCATGGACATATATCTGAGTTTCATTAATTCCCCGTTACTGCAGTCGAACAGGGAGAGTGTAAGAGACAGTCCTTCGCCTTCATTCGGAAGGGTAAACTTCGTCAGGTTCTGGCTTAAATGCGGAGTATATGGGGCATCCATCCAGTTCAGTGATCCAATACGGAATACACACATCATGATGCCCTGCAGGGTGACAAAACGAAACTCAAAAGGGTTCTCTGCTCCAAACTGTGCAACCTCCTTTTCATCAGGTCTGGAAAAATACACTGCCAGAAATGCACCGTCATCTGCGAGGTCGAACTGAGTACCTTCTCCTCTGATGGCGGCATCGTAACGTTTTCCTACTTCGTAGCTTATCATATTTCTTTCTCCTTTGTTTAAGGCTGCAAGAAGCAGCCATTTATTTTGTCGCTGGGACAGAAACCGTTTCATAACCTGCTTCCTGTTCCTTATATTTTTCTATAATTTCTTCTGCCTTTTTGGTAAAACGGAATTCCCATTTTTCGGCAAATGCCTGGATCTCCTTGTAGAATTCCGCGGAGACGACCATCTCCTGTTTATTGTACTCCCAGCTTGCACCGGGAAGGGACCTGGCTGCCTTGTATATTTTTTCATTGTATGGAGTCCACCATATGGCAAGCCGGTCCTCAAATCTCTTGATCCATCGGTCGCATTCCGGGATGTAAGTGGTTAATGCTTTTTCCTTCGCAGCCATATCCGGGAATCTTACGGTGAACCCGCCTGTCAGCAGTGCTTTTCCGATTTCGCCTGCTCGATCCGGGAAATCTCCGGTGAGTTCATTGATCTTTCTTTTCCATACGCCGTCCCAGGAGTAACGGTGATCCTTTACAATTTTACGGAAATCGTCATCTTTGGGATAGTACAGTTTGATATAGTTCTCTGTATATTTTATCTCTACAACTCCGGGTTTCGTGCTGCCTTCCGGACGTACGGTCAGGGATTCCACTTCCTGTGCCAGTTCTTTTCTTACTTCCTCAGGGATAGATTCCTCTTTTTTGCGTTCCATCATATCGTCGTAAAATACGGTAAGGATCTCCTTGAGACTGCGGTGTTCGATCCAGAATTTTGCCTCTGTATGTTCCTGTATCCCGGTATCAACCATATCCGGCAGCTCATCCGGAAGCACATAGACCGTATCCCACGTATCTGGACGTTGAAAACTGAATTTCTTCTTTTGGGATTCCCTGATACGATCAAGCTTATCATTGATCTCCTTATACAGTTCCATCCGGATCGTGTTTGCCCAGGCGGTCTGTTTTTCTGTACCGGTAAGGTCGGGAAATCCGTATTCTTTTGATAATTCCGCGGATTCTACGTTTGATTTTTTTATTTTTTCATCACGCTCTTTCTGCCAGCAGTCCGGGCAGAGGCGGGAGAATGCCCTTTCTTTTTTATATCCCCTGTCCTTTTGCGGGCCGATGATATTGACACGTCCCTCATGCCCACAGGCATAAGTTCCCTCATACCAAGCCATATCTAACTCCTTTCTGCGTCTTCCTTTACAACGCGTTCCAACAGTTCCAGAACGTAATTTGGCGGATTCCTTTTTCCACTTTCCCAGTCCTCCAGGGTCCGGAGAGGAATGTGATACTGTCTGGAAAATTCGGTCCGGGAAACCTGTAAAAGTAACCTCATTTCTTTAATTGTCATTTCAGCAGTTCCTCATTGAAAAAATTTTTTATTGATTTAATTATACAACGCAATGCGTGGAAAATCAAGAAGAAAGTAATGTCTTTTGATGAGTTTTACAGCGTTTTTCATATAAATCCTAAGCCCGGAAACCCCATACCTTTAGGTGCGGGGAGGAAGGGCTTTTTTTTACAAAAAAATAAAAAATATTTTATTAAAATTTGGCTTCTAACACTCGTGACTTCAGTCATGCAGATACAGAAGCCTTTTTTCTCGTATGAGAAAAAAGAATGGTCTTTTTTTTGTCATACTATATCCAGAAATTGTATATACGATTCCATTGTCTCTGAATACATATATCGAATCCGATGATCTGAAAAATATTTGGAAGCAGGCGTACTCTATTGATGGTGATGAGAAGTGCAAATTAACGACCGAGGAAAAGAAGGCTGAGGAGAATATCAGGAAATATGTAAAAAACTTTGCTAAAAGAAAGAAGGAAAAACATATGCTTTGGTCTACATTATTTCACAAACTCGGCAAACAGCAGCTAAAATATTCGCAGCATAATCATGTGTATGCACTTCTGGAGAATCCGAAAACGCACCAGAAGGAGAAGGTATATCTGCTTTTAAAACATAATGCTGCTGGGCATCCATATTTTGTCCAGGATTTTGAGAAAACCGAAGACAGAAATCATAAGTATGAGAGAGGGAAAAAGAATGGAAGAAGAAATTAAAGTTAATAAAAATTGCGTCAATGCAAAAATCCAGGCTCATATCCTGCCTGAGTCGGAAATGAGAAAAATTGGGTTCACCGATCATGTAAAGGACAACTGGTATTTCTGCCGGATGTTACGTTTTCCGAAAAAGAAACTTTACCGGGATTTTGAGATATCCTTTTCAGTAACGATTCCTAAAAACAGTGACGATATCAGAATTGATGTTTTGGATGAAGCCTTTTGTCAGCCATACGACTACCAGCGAATCTTGTATGACCATCCAAATCATGAAACAGCTCTTATCGTACAGAACGAGATAGAGAAGTGGATGGATTACTTACAGAAAAAGGGTGCGCTGTCCGGGCATGTCCGCGGAGAATACATCTGAATAACGTGATCATGGATTCTGCTTTTTGTGTGATACAGAAATTGGTTGTTAGCCTAACGGGGGGAAACAGAATGAAAAAACTCATACTTACAATAGTTTTATGTGCTTTTGCAATGGTAGTAGCAGGGCTAAATGTCAGGTCTATGCAAAACCGCGGCGTGAAAGAAGCAACCGTGGAGGCAGAAGTAGAGGATATAGTTGGCATGAATAAGGGGAGCAGAGGGGAAATAAGCTGGAATGTAATCTACAAATATTCATATAAGGGAAAAGAATATCAGAAAGAAGTAGATGGCGTAAGGTCTTGTCAAAAAGGAGAAAAAGTCAGGGTTGCAATTGATTCAGATCATCCGGATGTTATTATTAATTTCACAAGAAAAGGTACTGCTTTAGTTTTTATATTGCTTGCGGTTGCGGCAGTATTTGCAATGTTTTGATAATGGTCGCAGAGGTAGTCTCTGAGCATTAGTGGATAAATTTATGGGCGAAGGGGTTTGCCCTCTATGAAAACGCATAGCTCTCAAGCCTCATCAAAAAATCCTTCCATAAAAATACAAGAAAATATCTCTCAAAAAGTGAATTCGAATTCACTTTTTTATTCTGTTTTCTTTTTGTCAATTTAATCGTATCAAAAACACGACCGGAGAATAAAGATACCGGCTTCGTGCTTTGAAATAAAACACAGGAGGAAAACTATTATGAAAAAACAGAAGAAAATAGAAAAGCTGAAGAAAATAATGGCCGCAGCTGCAGCCGTAGCTGAGAAAGTGGCAGAAGAGATTATCGAAGCTGGAATAAATATTTTCCAGCACATCGGTCTTGCTATTTTAAGTCTTTTGGGCGGAACCATTCCGCAGCAGACCAACGAGCCGGTAGCTCCGGTTTGCGAGCAGAGTGTGATGGTTAATCCAGAAATTAACCAGTATATCATTATTTCGCGGTAATCAATGTGGCAGCATCCTTTGGGTGCTGCCTTTTTTGTTTTCATTTTTTTAAAATTTTTTCATATAAATTTTAAGCCCGGAAACCACACTCCCTTGGGTATGTGGAGGAAGGGCCTTTTTTTTACAAAAAAATAAAAAATATCTTATTCTTTTACTTTCTCCTGAAAAATTCGTCATATTAAACATGCGTGAACATAAGTTGATGAAATCCGCTGAAAGGAGGGACACTGATGCCAGCAAAAGAACAGGACGTGACGATATCCATAAAAGCAAAACTGTATCCTGACCAGAACACAATTGAAAAATTTAAGAAACTGACTACGGCATACAGTGAGGCGGCCACATGGCTTTCCGGCCTTATGTTTAATGACTTTTCCAGTCCGGAAATGATAACTGACTGCAGGACACTGCATGATAAATATTATTACGACATACGGCAGAAGAAAGACATGAAGTCACAGCTTGCAGAAAGTCTCATCAGATCCGTATCCGCAAAGTACAGGGCTATTGACACAACTCTTAAGAAACAGTATTACACTTATACGGATACAGATGGAAATACGGCCAGATATAAAAAAGACCTGAACTGGCTGCAGCATCCGGTTGTGTACAGGCGGCCACAGGGCGTGTCTGGAGCTTTGTAAATGATAAAAACGGAGGGCTCCTTCTTTCTATCGCTACGCTTACAGGTCGTACAAAAGTAAGATTTGTAGTAAAAGGATCTGAGGATATCCTTAACGATTCAGACATGCCGAGCTTAAACATCGAAGACCCGAAATGGAGATTCGGAGAAGCGAAACTTCTTTCCTCCGGCGGAAAATGGTTTCTGCATATTTCAGTAACAGCAAAGCTTCCGGTAACTGAAAACGAAGACATTTCAAATATTGTCGGGCTAGACCGTGGGCTTGTCAATATCGTTACCGCTGCCGACCAGAGCGGCCTGACCGCACGGTACAGCGGCGATGACGCAAGAAAGATCCGGGCAGGATACAACAGGACCCGAGCCTCACTCCAGAAAAAAGGGACGCGCGGGGCAAAACGTGTATTAAAGAGATTATCCGGCAGAGAGAACGGCTATATGAACGATGTAAATCATTGTCTCACCAGGGCACTCTGCAAAAGCTATCCGGAAAATACACTGTTTGTACTGGAAGACCTTACCGGGGTATCTTTTGAGGAACGCAACTTTTACTCTAAAGAACAGACAAATGAGCTGCGGTCGTGGGCATTCTATGATTTTGGAGAAAAATTAAAATACAAGGCGGCTTTGAGGGGGCAGCAGGTGATTGAAGCTGATGCATACAAAACATCACAGAGATGCCCTCACTGTGGAAGATATGATAAAGCAGCCAGGCATCGTGATACACATGAATATATATGCCCGGAATGTGGGCACATAGAAAATGACGATGAAGTCGGGGCAATAAATTTAATGTTTCTTGGTGCTGAGTATCTGAAAGGCGATAAGACCCCATCTTTTACAAAGATGGAGCCAGGTGGCGAGAAGCGGAATGCTAAGGCAGCAAAGAAGAATGCGGAGAATACGATAGCAGAAAATGCTTTTGTATTGATCCGATAAAACATCGTTTAAACTGATTTTAATTTTACAATGGGGGCATGGTATGGTGTACCTTAAGGTCTGACAGCCTGACCGTAAGCTGTACCTGTCAAGTGTCCCGAAGCCGCGGCGACCCTGAAGAATTTCCAGGTACTGTTGTGGGAGCAGAGATGGCATCTGGCCTGAATGCGGACGAACCACAATGCCAGCGGTAAGCCCAGCCTTGAGGTCTGTGCTGGTTTGAGATATCTACTTCGGTGGGTATTACAAGCCACACACCCTTGGGTGTGTGGTATTTTGACATTGTTAATGGAAGCGACCTGCGAAATTGCACAAATGATTCGCTAATCATCATTTCGAGCGTTTGAGGCTTGAGAGCTGTGCGTTTTCGTAGGGGAGTCAAGCGCGCGTCTGGTGGATGTACATGGCATATATGCTTGAGAGCTGTGCGTTTTTGTAGGGGAGTCAAGCGATGTCCACATCACTCACGCAGGTTACTTCGCTTGAGAGCAGTGCGTTTTCGTAGGGGAGTCAAACGGAGATATTCAAACTTATGCTGGCTGTTCTGTTTGAGAGCTGTGCGTTTCTTAAGAAAGGCCAAACTTATCAGCAGTTAGAAAAAGTACGAATTTTTGTAAGGATGTTACCGTCATTCAGGCTACTCAACAAAAAAAAGACAGGTGAAAAGCCTGTCTGTTTTTGCCTGATTTTAAATCATTTTATCCATAAAAAGCATAGTGATTAAGCGCAACTCAAAATTTGCAAAACAAAAGACTTCTTTCGAAGTCTTAAGTTGCACACACTGTGCGGCTGGACGAACCAGCGGATTGAGATTACCTTTATTTGAACTCGCTGTGCGTTTGCGCGCAACCCTCAAACATAGGCGTATCTTTTACATTCTTATACTACTACAGGAAAGGGAGCTTGTCAATGAAAAAAAAGGCTGAAAAGATTTATCTTGGACTCAATGTTGGAACAAATTCGATTGGATATGCTGTGACGGATGAGCAGTATCGTCTTTTGAAATTCAATGGAAACGATGCGTGGGGAAGCATTGTTTTTGACGCTGCGTCTTCAAACGAAGACAGAAGAAACCACCGTCTGGTACGAAGGAACCTGGATAGAAGACAGCAAAGGATAGTTTGGCTGCAGGAGATTTTTGCTAAAGAAATTTCAAAAGTGGATGACCGTTTTTTTATCCGGCTGTCCGAAAGCTTTCGATGGAGAGAGGATGTCCAGGACCGA
>ENA-OPAV01001147-OPAV01001147.1-human-gut-metagenome-genome-assembly--contig:-NODE-1147-length-18768-cov-2.497889_pt1 | contig 18768 bp, 18 predicted proteins | sample MGYA00241056_ERZ501428 | MGnify/ENA primary metagenome ERZ501428 (study PRJEB25962, sample SAMEA2042621) | human gut metagenome | biome: human gut; feature: human-associated habitat; material: faeces... | reverse complement strand
CATCCTCGCGGAGCTTTTTTACTTTACAGGAAAGCAATTCCTGTAAAGTAAAAAAAGCTGTCGTTCACACGACAGCTCTTTGGTTCTTAGAAACTTCCAATATTCAGTACGATGGAAATTAACAGGAATAAGATTACCAGTACTCTGGTTACCTTTACCAACATTCCTTCCATAGAACGACCTTTATTCTTGCCCCAATAAGTATCAGCTGCTCCGCTGATTGCTCCAAGTCCTGCGGACTTACCTTCCTGAAGAAGAATAATTACTGTCAATGCGATACATATAATAATAAATACAACTGTTAAAACCGTTTTTAAAACTGCCACGAATGACACCTCCTGTGGATTTATAATACTCGTAACTTTGACAGTATATCATACACACGGACAAATTACAACCACTTATTTCGCATTTGTATTGAAATTTTGCTGAAATCTATTACGATTCTTCGATCCGAATCAGACGATTATATTTTGCCGTCCGCTCGCCACGGCACGGTGCTCCGGTTTTAATCAGATCACTGCCAAGCCCTACTGACAAATCCGCTATGGTCGTATCCTCGGTCTCGCCGCTCCGGTGGGACATGATGGTCTCATAACCATGTTCTTTTGCCATGCGGATGGCTTCCATAGTTTCTGAGAGCGTTCCAATCTGGTTTGGCTTAATCAGAATCGCATTACCGCATCCCATGGAAATTCCTTTATTCAGGCGCACCGGATTCGTGACAAATAAATCATCGCCTACCAGAATCACTTTATCTCCCACTTTTTCTGTCAGACGTTTCCAGCCATCCCAATCCTCTTCATCCAGCGGGTCTTCAATGGAATAAATCGGAAAACGGCGAATCATCTTTTCCCAATGAACAATCAGTTCATCCGTGGTATAACGCTTGCCGGATTTCGGCAGATAATATTCTCCCGGTGCATTTCCTTTCCATTCACTGGCGGCTGCATCCAGAGAAATCATAAACTGCTTGCCTCTGCCGCAGCTGTACCCTGCTTTGGTAATGGCTTCCATAATAAGCTGGATGGCTTCCTCCTCATTTGCAATGTTCGGAGCAAAACCGCCTTCATCTCCCACTGCCACAGACAACCCACGGTTCTTTAATAATTTTTTCAAATGATGATAGACTTCTGCACACCAGCGGATTCCTTCCGTAATGCTGTCGGCTCCAATTGGAAGTATCATAAATTCCTGAACATCCAGATTATTATCGGAATGTGCGCCGCCATTTAAAATATTCATCATCGGCACCGGAATCGTCACTGCATTTACGCCGCCCACATAGCGGTAAAGCGGCATCTGTAATGCTTTTGCCGCTGCTTTAGCACAGGCTAAGGACACACTTAAGATTGCATTGGCACCAAGGCTTCCTTTGTTTTCTGTTCCATCCAGTTCCAGCATCAGTGCATCTAGATTTTCCTGCCGCAATACGTTTCTGCCTATCAGTGCTTTTGCAATTCTTGTATTTACATTTTCCACCGCCTGCTGCACACCATTTCCACCATAACGCTCGCCGCCGTCTCTTAATTCAATGGCTTCAAATTCTCCAGTGCTGGCTCCGGAAGGTGCTGCCGCCCGGGCAGTCGACTTCTTTCCGGTTGTCTCTGTCTCCACAGTTACTTCTGTTTCTATTGTGGTATTTCCTCTGAAATCTAATATTTCTCTTGCATGGATTCGTGTAATCGTCATTTTTACAGCCATAAAAAAATCTCCTTTTGAAAATATTCTGAATTAATAGTTCAGTATCTCCAAAAGAAGATTTTTTATTCTTTCGAAATAATTCGATTATACGTTAATCTCGGCTGTCATACCAAGAATCTCTTTGTTGTCATCCAAAATCGGCTGTACCACATTCTTTAAGAAGGCATCTACTTGAATTGGTGCTCTTCCTACATATTTTGCAGGGTCCATATTCTGCTTCAGCTCTTCTAAGGTTGTATGGAATGCAGGTTCTGCTGCAATCAGCTCAAGAAGGTTATTCTCTTTACCCTCCTGTTTTACATTTTTGCCTGCTTCCATGGAAAGTACACGAATCTTCTCATGTAATTCCTGACGGTCACCACCAGCTTTTACAGCATCCATCATAATATTTTCGGTTGCCATAAATGGAAGCTCGCTCATCATATGTTTGTAAATAACTTTTTCATATACAACAAGTCCGTCTACTACATTTAAGCAAAGGTCTAAGATTCCGTCGATTGCAAGGAAGCCTTCCGGAATGGAAAGACGCTTGTTTGCAGAGTCATCAAGAGTTCTCTCAAACCACTGGGTTGCGGATGTAATTGCCGGGTTTAATGCATCAATCATGACATAGCGGGAAAGGGATGCAATACGTTCACTACGCATTGGATTTCTCTTATATGCCATTGCAGAGGAACCAATCTGGCTCTTCTCAAACGGTTCTTCCACTTCTTTCAGGTGCTGCAGAAGACGGATGTCATTGGACATCTTATGTGCACTTGCTGCGATGCCTGCTAAAATGTTGGCAACTCTGGTATCTACTTTTCTGGAATAGGTCTGTCCGGATACTGCATAGCACTCCTTGAAGCCCATTTTCTGTGCAATCATCGGATCAATCTTATCGATGGTTTCCTGATCTCCGTCAAAAAGCTCCTGAAAGCTTGCCTGTGTTCCTGTGGTTCCCTTGGAACCTAAAAGTTTCAGGCTGCCTAATACATAATCTAAGTCTTCCAAATCCATAATAAATTCCTGGCACCACAGTGTTGCACGTTTTCCAACGGTAGTTGGCTGTGCCGGCTGGAAATGGGTAAATGCCAGTGTCGGCTGATTCTTATATTTATCTGCAAATTTTGCCAGTTCTGCAATGACATTTACTAATTTCTTACGAACCAGTTTTAATGCCTCTGACATAATGATGATATCGGTATTATCTCCAACGTAGCAGGAGGTTGCTCCTAAATGGATGATTCCTTTTGCTTTCGGACACTGTACGCCGTAAGCATATACATGGGACATAACATCATGACGGACTTCTTTTTCTCTTGCCTTTGCCACATCATAGTTGATGTCATCCTTGTGTGCCTTTAATTCGTCAATCTGTTCCTGTGTAATATCAAGTCCAAGTTCTTTCTCGGTTTCTGCCAGTGCAATCCAAAGTCTTCTCCAGGTACGGAATTTCATATCCGGGGAAAAGATGTACTGCATTTCTTTGCTGGCATAACGCTCTGATAATGGGCTGTTATATCTATCGGTACTCATATGTGTGCTCCTTTTTCTTAAAATAATATAAATAAATTGCACAGTGCTCCGCTCGGCTGTCCGATGCAGGCTGTTTCATGCAATCATGAACATCCTGCCCGGCAACCGGATGACTGCTGTGTCAGTCTGCTTTATCGCTCATAGTCACCACGAATATCCTCTTTTGGCGGCTCCATCGGATATTTTCCGGTAAAGCATCCTTTACAGATTGGAAGTCCTCCTACCAGCTGCTCCAGACGCTCTATCTTTAAGTATCCCAAAGAATCTGCACCGATTATCTTCCGGATATCTTCGATGGTTCTGTTATAGGCAATCAACTGTTCCCGCTCCGGAATATCGGTTCCAAAGTAACATGGCCATAAGAATGGCGGGGAACTGATTCTTACATGCACTTCTGTGGCACCGGCTTCTTTTAACATATTTACAATACGGTCAGATGTGGTTCCACGCACGATGGAATCGTCAATCATAATGACACGCTTGCCACGGACTGATTCTGCCAGTACATTTAATTTTACTCTTACGCTGGATTCTCTGCTGCTCTGCTTTGGTTTGATGAAGGTTCGTCCCACATAACCATTTTTTACAAAAGCAGTTCCATATGGAATTCCGGACTGCAGGGCATAACCCTGAGCTGCTGCATTTCCGGACTCCGGTACTCCTACTACCAGGTCTGCATCTACCGGTGAATCCATTGCAAGGAAACGTCCTGCCTGGATACGGGATGCATAAACGCTGACCCCGTCAATATGGCTGTCCGGTCTCGCAAAATATATGTATTCAAAAATACAACGTGCTTCCTGTTCTTTTGGAAGACACATAGTCATATCAGACTGAATACCGCCTTCCGGTGAAATTGTTACCACTTCTCCCGGCAATACGTCTCTGACATACTCTGCATCAATGGTCTCCAAGGCACAGGTCTCAGAAGTAATGATATAAGCATTGTCACGTTTTCCGATCACAAGGGGTTTGAAGCCATATGGGTCTCTTGCGCCAATCAGCTTACGAGGGCTGGCTACAACCAGAGCATAAGCTCCTTTTAACTTCTGGCAGGCTCTGCGTACTGCTTCCTCGGCTGTCTTGGAATTCAGACGCTCTCTTGCAATGTGGTAAGCAATTACCTCAGAATCAATGGTGGTCTGGAAAATTGCTCCGGTATATTCCAAATCTTTGCGAAGCTCCTTCGCATTGATGAGGTTTCCGTTGTGTGCCAATGCCAGCGTACCTTTTACATAATTCAATACCAGCGGCTGTGCATTCTCACGGGTGGAAGAACCTGCAGTGGAATAGCGGACATGACCAACTCCGATATCACCCTTCATTGCTTCTAACTGTTTTCCGGTAAATACTTCGTTTACCAGCCCCATATCTTTATAGGAAGTAACTTTTCCCTTCGGTCCGTTTGTCTCACTTACTGCAATACCACAGCTCTCCTGTCCTCTGTGCTGTAATGCAAACAGACCATAATAAATACTGGAAGCCACATCATTTCCGTCAAAATCATACATGCCGAAGACGCCACATTCTTCATGCAGTCCGTCCCATGGGCTTTCCTTTAATTCATTGTTATTCATAGGGTTCTCCTGACTATATTTTTAAGCAAATTTCTTACCGGTCAGTAATTCAAATGCTTCTTCGTATTTCTCAATTGTCTTCTTAATTACTTCATCCGGAAGGAGATAATCGCTGTCTGGATTTGCTTTTAACCAGTCTCTTACAAACTGTTTGTCATAAGAAGGCTGTCCCTGTCCCGGTTTATATCCTTCTAATGGCCAGAAACGGGAGCTGTCCGGTGTCAGCATCTCATCACCTAAAACTACATTTCCATTCTCATCGAGACCAAATTCAAACTTGGTATCTGCAATGATGATTCCTTTGCTTAATGCGTATTCTGCACATTTCTTGTAAAGTGCGATGGTATATTCTTTAATCTTTTCTGCGTACTCAGCACCCTTGCCCGGGAATGCTTTCTCTAATACGTCAATACTCTGTTCAAAAGAAATATTCTCGTCATGGTCACCAATCTCAGCTTTGGTACTTGGTGTGTAAATCGGCTCAGGTAATTTATCGGATTCTACAAGTCCTTCCGGTAATTTGATTCCGCAGACGGTTCCATTCTCCTGATAACTTGCCCAGCCGCTGCCGGTGATGTAACCACGGACGATACATTCAATCGGGAGCATCTCAAGCTTTTTACACATCATGCTGTTACCGTCAAATTTTGGCTGCTGGAAAAATTCCGGCATATCTTTTACATCAACGGAAAGCATATGGTTTGGCACGATATCCTTTGTAAAATCGAACCAGAATCTGGACATCTGTGTCAGAATTGCGCCCTTATTGGTAACCTTATTCTTTAAAATATGGTCAAACGCTGAAATTCTGTCTGTTGCAACAATGATAAGGCTTTCTCCATTATCATATACTTCTCTTACTTTTCCTTCTTTGAATGGTTTAAATTCCTGCATACTGCTTTTGTCCTCCATTTTATGCTTTCGCAAATTTTTGTTATGATAAAAAACACTACTGGAAAATTATAATACAGTGCCTTTTAGAAAGTCAATGAATTTGGGCGAAGTGCGCCTTTTGCCCCATATAGAAAAATGAGCGAAATTTATTAGTTTTTTTGTCTAATATTTTCTATTTATAAGTATTATTAATATATGTGTCAAAAAATACTTATCTATAGCAAAAGATTCTGTACCTTACACTTGAGATACAGAATCTTTTTATTTACACGAGCAGCGAGATAACTTGAGAAACTCGCAAAGCGTGTTTCTCGTAGTTTGCATTTCGCCCTTACGGTCTTATTTTTTGATTAACAAGCTCTTTCCTGTCATTTCTTTTGGCTGTTCCATTCCCATCAGCTCGATTAATGTAGGAGCGATATCTGCAAGACATCCACCCTCTCTTAAACCGTATGCAGGGTCTGCATTTACCAGAATGAATGGTACCGGATTGGTAGTATGTGCTGTAAATGGTTCGCCTGTTTCATAATCGATTAACTGCTCTGCATTTCCGTGGTCTGCGCAGATGAACATCTGTCCGTCAACCTCTTTTAATGCTGCAACAGCTTTGCCTACGCACTCATCAACTGCTTCTACTGCCTTGATTGCTGCAGCCTGAACTCCGGTATGTCCAACCATATCCGGGTTAGCAAAGTTGATTATGATTACATCATATTTTTCAGATTTGATGGCATCTACTAATTTATCACATACTTCGTATGCACTCATTTCCGGTTTCAAATCATAGGTTGCTACCTTTGGAGATTTTACCAGAATTCTTTCTTCGCCTTTGTTTGGCTCCTCTACACCGCCGTTGAAGAAGAAGGTTACATGAGCATATTTCTCAGTCTCAGCGATTCTTGCCTGAGTCTTGCCATTGTCTGCAAGGAACTGTCCAAATGTATTGGTAAGTTCTACCTTGTGGAATGCAACGGTTTTGTTTGGAATGGTTCCATCGTATTCTGTGAAACATACATAAGTTACGTTCTTTCTTGCGCCTCTGTCAAATCCGTCGAACTCATCTGCGCAGAATGCTCTGGTAATCTCTCTTGCACGGTCAGGGCGGAAGTTAAAGAAGATAATGGTATCGTTATCCTGTACGGTTGCAGTTGGAGCACCATTTTTCATAATTACAGTCGGAACTACGAACTCGTCTGTTACATCTTTTGCATAAGATGCATCAATTGCTGCAACAGCGCTGTCTGCTGTCTCGCCAACACCTTCTGTAATTGCTTTATATGCTTTTTCTACACGATCCCAACGGTTGTCACGGTCCATTGCATAGTAACGTCCGTTGATGGTTGCGATTTCACCAACACCGATTTCTTTCATTTTTGCTTCCAGCTCTTCGATAAATCCTTTTCCGGAAGTAGGTGCGGTATCACGGCCGTCTAAGAAGCAGTGCACATATACTTTGTCTAAGCCTTCTTTTTTTGCCATTTCCAGAAGTCCGAACAAATGTGTAATGTGGCTGTGAACTCCACCATCGGATAATAATCCATATAAATGAAGTGCAGAACCGTTGTCTTTTACATTTTTCATGCCGGCAAGCAATGCTTCGTTTTTAAAGAAATCTCCATCTTCGATTTCTTTGGTAATTCTGGTTAATTCCTGGTATACAATTCTTCCTGCACCCATGTTCATATGTCCTACTTCGGAGTTACCCATCTGTCCGTCCGGAAGTCCTACGGCAAGTCCGCTGGCATTTCCTTTTACCCATGGATAATCTTTCATCAGTGCATCAATGTTTGGCTTGTTTGCCTGGGCTACTGCATTACCCTCAGTTTTGTCATTCAGACCAAAACCATCTAAAATCATCAATACGGTTGGTTTTTTACTCATGTTTTTTCCTCTTTTCTTTAAAATCTTCTATTGAAACGGATTACTCCGTTGCTGTCACATAACCATCATCATCTATGGTAATTCCCACGGAAAGGGATTCCATAAAATCAAAAATACGTCTTTTCTCACTTTCATCTGTCACCAGTGAGGTCTTGTAATTCTTCTGTATACACGGCAGAAACCGGAAATCAATAGTTCCGTCATCCCGGATGATTACCTGGGATAAACCGGTATCTAATGTTGAAGCCGAAAACCAGAAATTGCCAAGGCTATAGATAATCGGCACGCCATCCATATATTCCATGCCCTGCAGGCAATGGGTATGTCCGCCGATAATGACATCCACACCGGCTTCCACAAACTGTTTTGCAAGAGCCACCTGGTCGGAACCAAAATAGTTATTTCCTTCTGTTCCCCAGTGTACAAAAGCAATCACATAATCGCTGTTGTCTCTTGCTTCTTCTATTACTTTCAGAAACTTGTCCGGATTTAAGGTCTTTAACACGCCCGGTGTCGTCTCAGTTGCTTCCTTCGTATAATTTAAAGAGCGTTCAATCTGTGTAGCTGATACAATTGCTATTTTCTTTCCATTTGCCACAAAATATACCGGACGCATGGCATCCTTTAAATCTTTTCCTGCTCCTACATACGGAATTCCTGCTTCTTCCAGTGTATCTATGGTATCAATCAATGCAGCTTCGCCATAGTCATAGACATGATTATTGGCAAGACTGACAATATCTGTTCCAAATGTTTCCAATAATGCGACACGCTTTGGATCTGCCCGGAAAGTATAATCCTTGCCAGCTAAAGGTTCCCCTCTTGTACTGTAGGTGAACTCATTGTTTATCATCATAATGTCTGCATTATTCATTTCCTGCAATAAATCTTTGGAAAAGCAGTCATTGATTCCATTTGGCTGTCCATCCATGTGTTCCGTTGTGCCCCAGCCTTCTGCAAAATTAATATCGCCGGTAAAATCCAGCACAATCTCATCCTCAGAGCTACATGTCTTCCAGTAAACCTGCTGCAAATCCTCTTCATTCATGCCGGTGTCCTGACAATAAAGAAGCCACAGCACATGTATGGAATTTCCGGTCTCTTCGTACCAGACATTTACATTCTGGTCTTCCTGAGACTCCTGTGCAATATTTAATACTGCTTCTTTTCCGTAATTGGCATAAACCCAGTTTAAGAAACTTTCGTCAATCCGATAATCCCCGATAAATTCTTTGCTGCAGGAATCCAGCAGTGCTTCGTATGCATCATCCAAATCTTCTATCACCAGCTTCTTCGTCTCTGTAGAGACTTCTTCTGTTTCCGTCACTGCATATTCTATTTTCTCGCTGCTTTCCGGTTCTGCATTTACCTGCGCTTTCCTGTCACATCCACTGCAAACCATTCCAAACAACAATATTCCTATCCCTGCCATCTGCAAAGCTTTTCTTCTCAAATCGGTATCCTCGCTCAACTCCTCTTTCGTCTCTTGTGTCCTGCTTTATTGCCGATAACATTATACACTATCTTTCTTTTTCTAACAATCCTTATTTTAGGCAAATAGCGTATTCTGTTATCGGATAAACTATCCGTGCGAATCATTCGTCGGCAAGACCACATAAGGGCAGAAAGGGGTACTGGGAATTTCCACTATACGCCTTTTTCTTCCCGCAACCGGTGCATATTCGCATCCATGCTCAAATGCACCTCGCAGACACATCCCTGTGCCTGCGTTGCTAAATTTATATAGGAAATTCCAAGTACCCCTAACAGCCCTTACAAGGCTTGCCGGCGAATGACCCGCACAGATAGTTTGCCGTATATCAGAATCACACTTCTTTTATATCAAACCTCATCATTTAACATTTCTTCTAAGGTATGCCAGCCTAATACAGCGCACTTTACTCTTGCAGGCATATGGGAAATATCCTTTAATGCCGAAGCTTCTTCCAGCTCGTCAATCTCTTCATCCGAAGCTTCTCCTTTTATCATTTTTAAGAATAATTCTCCTAAATGCAGCGCTTCCTCTTTCTTCTTTCCGACAATCATGCCCAGCATAATATCGGCAGATGCCTGGGAAATAGCGCAGCCATCTCCTACAAATGCACCGTCTACGATTTCATCACCATCTAATTTTAATTTTAAAAAAATGTCATCCCCGCAGTTTGGATTCACGCCCTCTAATACCAGATTGGCATCCGGAAGGTCATGCTTGAACTCCGGGTGAATATTGTGTTCGGTAAGGATTTCATTATAAAAACTTCTACTCTCCATATCCCATTCTCCTTCTGACTCCTGCTACGCTTTTTACCAGCGCATCGACTTCTTCTTCTGTATTGTAGAACATCAGGCTTGCTCTTGTAGCAGAGCGGACGCCCAGATACTCTAACAGCGGCTGTGCACAATGATGTCCTGCACGGACAGCCACACCGTCGGATTCCAATACCGCACTGACATCATGCGGATGCACGTCTTCAATGGTAAATGTCAGGATTCCGGTATGTTCTTCTGCCAGTTCCGAACCCAGCACATGAACCTTCGGAATTGCTTTCAGTCCTTCCAAGGCTCTTTTCGTAAGTATAAGTTCACGCTCCTGCATGGTTTCAAAACCGATTTTGTTAATATAATCAAGGGCGGCAGCCAGTCCCACTGCGCCTGCTGCATTGACGGTTCCTGCTTCAAACTTATGCGGAAGCTCTGCATATTTTGCACCGTCTCTTGTTACAGAATCTATCATTTCTCCTCCGGTAAGGAATGGCGGCATTGCCTTTAAAAGTTTTTTCTTTCCATATAAGACACCAATTCCCATCGGTCCCATTAACTTGTGACCGGAAAATGCCAGAAAATCCACATCCAGCTTCTGCACATCAATCGGCATATGTGGGGAGCTCTGGGCTGCATCCAGCACGACTACTGCATTGCTCTTTCTTGCTCTTCGCACAATTTCCTCTACCGGAGTCGGACGTCCCAGCACATTGGATACTTGTGTGATTGCCACCAGTCTTGTTTTATCAGAAAAAGCTTCGTCTAACTTTGCTTCGCTTAAACTACCGTCCTTTTCACATTCCAGATAAATAAGCTTTGCGCCGGTCTGTCTTGCCACCATCTGCCACGGAAGCAGGTTGCTGTGGTGTTCCATAATACTAACCACAATTTCATCACCCTCACGCAGGTTTGAAAGGCCGTAGCTGTATGCCACCAGATTTAAGCTTTCTGTCGTATTTCTTGTAAAAATAATCTCTTTGGAAGATTTCGCATGAATAAATTTCTGCACGGTCTTTCTTGCTTCTTCGTACTGCTCGGTCGCCGCAAGGCTCAACGGATAGAATCCGCGCAGGGGATTGGCATTTGCCGTTTCATAAAAATGCTTTTCCGCTTCCAGTACGCAGTCCGGCCGCTGTGCCGTTGCCGCATTATCAATATAAACCGTTTTATTTTCCCGTAACAGGGGAAAATCCTGTCTGTAATCATAAGCTGTCATCTGTCAATACCTCACTTAACTGCTCTTCTGCAAATTCCTTTGTTTCTTCATCGTCAATCTTATGGGTTAAAAGTTCAAGCTTTGCCCGTGTCATAATATCTTCGGCATGTTTTTTATCAATGCCCCTTGCCGCAAAATATAACAGCGTTTCTTCATCAAGTTCGCCGATTGCCGCACCGTGATTGCCTTCTACATCTTCTTCCGCACAAAGAATCAGCGGAATGGTCTGATTGATGACATCATCGCCCAGAAGCAGTACCTGTTCGCTTTCCGTTCCCTTTGCACCCGAAGCGCCGCGTTTAAAATCAATCGAACCGCGGAATACTTTGTGTGCGGCATCTTTTAACGTTCCGTCTGCCGTCACATTGCTGGTTGTCTTCTTGCCGATGTGATTTACAATATAATTCATATCCAAAAGCTGGGTATTCTGCACAAGATAGCCTGTCTGCGCCTGAAAATCCGCACGCTTGCCCTTTAAATCTGTACGCACGCCGTTGTATACATGACCCTTGCCGATAAATAACTGCAACAGCTCGACCTGCGCATTTTCATCGCAGACACAGCCTGTATCGGATAAAAGGGTCTGCTCCTCGCCGAGGGCTATGACCTGCACCAGACGGATTTTACTGTTTTTTGCTGCAATCATGCGTGTACGGAATGCCAGATTCTTTTCTTCCGGACTCTTTTTTGTAAAACGCTCCACAACCGTAATCCGGCTGTTTTCCTCTGCATAAATGTCTAACATACCGGCAGATGCCGTATCTGTGCCGCTGATTTCATATACCACAGGATTTTCCGGTTCTCTGCCTGCTGCCGCCGTTATTCTTTCCGGCGCCACTGCCTTAAACACGCAGTCTGCCTGACGTCCCGCTCCGGTTTCCACCGCTTCGAAAGCTTTAATGTCCGCCAATGCTTCTGCTGTTTCTTTACCGCCCGATAATGCTTCGTTTTCTGTGCTTTCTTTTTTTACAATTGTACAGTCCTGTGCTTCATCGGTCCATGCAAAATTCGTTTCATTTAATTTCAGCCAGTGCCATGTCTTAGACGGTAACTGATTTATTTTTATATTCACTGTTTCTTTCATATTAATCTCCATTCCGCATTTCTAGCCAATACTGCCTTTCATTTCCAACCGAATCAGATTGTTCATTTCAACCGCATATTCCAGTGGCAGCTCCTTTGATACATTGTCTGCAAATCCGCTGACAATGCAGGCTCTCGCATCTTCCTCGCTCATGCCGCGGGACATCAGATAAAATACGGCCTCATCACTGATACTGCCAATCTGTGCTTCATGTCCGACATTGGCATCCTTTGTGCGGATATCCATCGCCGGAATCGTATCCGAACGGGATATGGCATCTAACATCAGGGATTGGCAGGATACGGATGACTTTGCGTTCTTCGCATTCTTTGCCACTACAACGGAAGATCGGAATGTCGAAATACCGCCGTCCTTTGAAATCGACTTTGTATTAATATAAGAGCTGGTATCCGGCGCACTGTGTACAACCTTGGCTCCGGTATCCAGATTTTGTCCTTTTCCTGCAAATGTAATGCCTGTAAACTCCATTTTTGCGCCCTTGCCCTTTAAAATGCTCATCGGATACAGGTAAGAAACGTGCGAACCAAATGAACCTGAAACCCATTCAATCGTGCCGCCTTCTTCAACGAGTGCGCGCTTTGTATTTAAGTTGTACATATTCTTTGACCAGTTTTCAATCGTAGAATATCGCAGTCTTGCATTTTTGCCGACAAACAGTTCCACACAGCCTGCATGCAGATTTGCCACGTTATATTTCGGTGCGGAACAGCCCTCGATAAAATGCAGGTCTGCGCCCTCATCCACAATAATCAGCGTATGCTCAAACTGTCCTGCTCCCGGCGCATTTAACCGGAAATACGACTGTAACGGAATTTCTACCGATACCCCCTTTGGCACATACACAAATGAACCGCCAGACCATACTGCACCGTGCAGTGCCGCAAATTTGTGGTCGTTCGGCTTTACCAGCTTCATAAAATGCTTCTGTACCATGTCGGCATATTCGCCTTTTAAGGCACTCTCCATATCCGTGTATACAACTCCCTGTGCCGCAACCTCCTCGCGCACATTGTGGTATACCAGTTCAGAGTCGTACTGCGCGCCGACACCGGCAAGGGATTTCCGCTCTGCCTGCGGGATACCGAGCCGCTCAAATGTATTTTTAATGTCTTCCGGTACGTCTGACCATTTTGCCTTCATATTCGTATTCGGACGGACATAGGTCACGATATTTGCCATATCCAGTCCTTCAATCGACGGTCCCCAGTCCGGTACGGGCATTTCATTGTAAATCTGTAATGCCTGTAAACGGAAGTTCTGCATCCATACCGGGTCATTTTTTTCTTTTGATAATTTTTCTACAATCTCCGGTGTCAGACCCGCCTGCAATTTATACGCATCTTTTTCATCATCTTTGAAATCATAAACGCTTCTGTCGATGTCTTCCACATAGCTTTTTTCTTTCATCGCCTGTTACTCCCTTTCCGATGTTTGCTGTATGCTTGATTCTCTGCTTTCCTACCTGTGTTCCTCTGCCTCGTAGCCTGCAAAACCGCTTTCATTAATCTCATCAACAAGCTCTGCGCCGCCTGTCTTAATGATTTTTCCTTCCACCATAACATGTGTATAATCTACCGGAAGGGATTCCAGAATTTTTGTGCTGTGTGTGATAACCAGCAGACTGCCTTCGCTGTTTTTCTGATATTCACGGATACCGGCTGATACAGTGCGCACGGCATCAACATCCAGGCCGGAGTCGGTTTCATCAAGAATTGCCAGCTTTGGCTTTAACATTAAGAGCTGTAAAATCTCAGCTTTCTTTTTTTCGCCGCCGGAAAATCCGACATTCAAATCACGCTCAGCGTAGGATTTATCCATATCAAGCAGTTCCATTGCCGCTTCCAGCTGCTTTTTAAACTCCCACAGACGGATTCGTTTACCGGTCTTTTGTTCTACCGCATTTCTGATAAAGGAGCTTAGTGTCACCCCCGGCACTTCCAGCGGATTCTGGAAAGATAAAAAGATGCCTACCTTTGCACGCTCATTAACCGGTTCTGCGGTGATATTTTTTCCGTCAAACCGGATTTCCCCCTGCTTTACCGTGTAGCGTGGATTGCCAAGCAGTGTATAACCCAGTGTAGATTTACCGGTTCCGTTCGGTCCCATCAGTACGTGGGTTTCTCCCGGACGAATCGTAAGGTTGACCCCGTGTAAAATTTCCTTTTCCTCTACATCTACAACTAAATCTTTTACATTCAGTAATTCTTTTTCTGACATGATTGTTCCTCCTGATTTTTATATCACCCTAATTGCAAGCTGTTTTATGTGTATTTTTGTTGTGACACAAACCTGCCTGTTTGTATCCGGCAGGGTAATATTGTATCAACTTTTTTCATTTGATCTCTGATTTTGTATCATCTGCTGTCTGGCATTCTCTGCGACTTCTTTCAGTGTCATGCTGTCAAAATATTTATCCACAAGCTCCGCCAGCCCTTTCCAGATTGGCAGTGTACAGCAATCACCTGCCCTGTCGCAGGGCACTGCATCGTCCTTTAAGCAGGATACCGGTGCAAGTGTTCCCTCCGTCAATCTCAATATTTCACTAATCCGGTAGTCTTCCGGTTTTCTTGCCAGCCGGTAACCTCCGCCGTGTCCGCTGATGCCTTCTATTAAATGTTCTTTGGACAACATTCTTGCAATGCTCTCCAGATACTTCTGTGAAATCTGCTCTTTTTCCGATATTTCTTTTAGCGGTACATATTCATCTGAGTTATGCTCCGCAAGAAATACCATAACCCGCAGGGCATACCTGCCCTTTGAAGAAATCATCATACGCCTGTTCTCCAATCCTTTGTTTTATCAAGATGATATTCCTATTTACCTACTATGTCAATAGGTGAATGTATTAAAAAAATATAACGCAGGAAAAGAGGACACGTGCTATGGCTCTTTTGCTGCGTTATATGAATTATTCTAAACTAAACTTCACAAAAATCATTCAGCTTATTTATAAAATAATTAAAACTTGGTGATTTATTTTCATGAATATTTAAATACATTCCAATATTTCCGGCGCATTCACATTTAAACAACCCTATCTCATAATAAGACTCCGCTTTCTTTTTTAAGGCATTCACACCGCCGCTATAAACCACATCCGCCAAATACTCCCATGTTCCTACAATACTATCCTGAACGTATTTTCTTAACAACGGCATTTTGGCCTGTGGATATGCTTCTTCTATTGCTTTCTCATCCCCTAGAAGCCACGCTTCCATTTCTTCTATTGCAATACAAAAATACACATCAACGGTTACTCCTGATTTTTCATACATCTCAACCAAATCTTTTTTTAATTCGGCACAATCCGCATCATCACTGTCAAGAATAACAAAAATAGCTTTTTTACCCGGCATACTCTCCAGCGTGCGTCCAATTCCTTTTAAATACATCGGTAAATCATTTAATAATTTTTGTGTCTTAACCTGTGATAATTTATTCACTTTTTTCGGTATTTTACCAATTCCCTTAAAACTATGAATTTTGTACGTGATACCCGGAACTTCAGTTATATACTTATCCATTATATTTTTTACAAGAATTTCTCCCGACTGATCCTCTATCAAAATTTCAATGTATGCATATTCTTCCATATCCACCTCATATTATCCAAAATAATTGCTGTACCATAAATCTCCCAATTCAACCTCTGACTCACATAACTGTTTCACATACTCAAAATCAGAAGCCCGTGTAATTGTCGAGAAGCCGTCTTCCTGTTTCTGTAAAACCCATACTTCTTCCGGTGACAGTGCATTTACAAAAAATGGACTGTGTGTAGTAATAAATAACTGCTTGGAATATGTATTTTTAATACTATTCTTCATCTGAGCTGCCAAATCAGAAAGATACTTATGATACAATCCATTCTCCGGTTCTTCAATAAATACCAATGGTCTTGCATCTTTTTCATACAATAACAGATAATATGCAAATAATTTCAACGTACCGTCTGACATCTTCTGCGAATAAAAAGGCCTGTTAAATCCTTTTTCTAAAAATTCCAGCACTAACTGGCCATTTTGTAATTTAACCGGTGTTATCTGCTGGATTCCCGGCAGCTTGGTCTGTATACTCTTTAATACCTTCATAAAATCTTTCGGGTCTTCTCTATACAGATATTGCGCAACATTATTTACATTATTTCCCAGACGGTTTAAATACTTTTGTGGTCCCGCATTTGGAATTTCCCTCGCTGCCGTCGGACTAAAATAACATAAATACCAATTTTTCAAAAAGTTTTTAAATCGTACAATTCTTGGATGTTCTCTTAACTCTCCTAATGTTACAATTCCCAGCTGCCTTGGATCTGCTAACTCAACATCCACTTTTTCCCCAATTTCCTTATTTTCTTCTTCTACAAATCCACTATTATCGCCTTTAAACGCATAACCTTTTCCATATTCCAGATACAAAAAAGACATTGGACGTCCATAACGTTCATTTGCACGTCTTTGACGAAGTCTTTCTTTTTCTACGATGGGTCTTTCATATTTATCCAGCCCAATGCACAGTTCATATGTAATAGGTGGTTCATTACTTGTTTCACGATAATAAATTTCAAATTCTATTGAGCCATTAACCCCCTGTGATATAATACTTTCATATCCGCCGCGATTATTCAAATCGCATGCAGTCTCAACACCTTTTTCCATACAGTCTGCTAAAAAGCCAAACGCATCGGCAAGCGTACTCTTACCCGTTCCGCTCTGCCCTATAATGGCATTCATGTTGGTTAATTCCCTACCGCTATTATCGCCTAATAATTTCCCCAGTTTTATATTCTTTAACGAACCGTAATTCTTAATCTGTATTCCTGCTATTCGACCCATATACCAACCTCTCCGTTTGAAATTTTATGATAGTATACACAATACGCTTTTATGTATACTATCATAAAAAAATACATTGTGCAAGAAAAACTAATCTATAAATCTTCTAATCGTTATAATCGACATCATATGCATATTGGAAATTTTAACCACTTCGCCCTCTTGTGGTGAATGAATAACCTGTCCATTTCCTACATAAATTGCAACATGTCCACTATAGCACACCAGATCGCCCAGCATAATATCATCTTCATCTACAGCTTCTCCCTGTCTTCTCTGTGCTGATGATGTCCTGTCTAAATCTATTCCAAAATTACTGTATACGTACTGTGTAAATCCCGAACAGTCAAATCCGGTATCCGGTGATGTACCTCCCCACGTATAAGGTGTACCTAAAAATTTTTCTGCATATTTTACAATCTGCTCACCAAGTCCCAGCATTGCTCCGGTTTCTGTATCAAAATAATATTCGTCCCCATCAATTGTCTGTTCTCCGTACTGCATAATTCCGGTTACTGTGTCGTAATAGTAATATGCACCGTCACGGTAATATTTTCCATGCGCCATCTTTCCGGTAGCTGTATCAAAATAATACCATGCACCGTTTTTGTAGCTTTCTCCTTTTACCATTCTGCCGTCGCTGTCGTAACGTGTCCACTTTCCTGTTCCGTCTGCATTTAATACAATAAAGACATCCTTATCCCTTGCCATTGTTCCATCTGCTTCAAACCAATACCATGCATCTGTCTGTGGATCATAAACTTCTTTTGACCGTGCCAGTACACCGTTATCATACCAATATGCCTGTCCGTTTTCATAATACCAGCCATTATAATTATCCTTCTGAAGTTCGGCGGCATAGGTCTGTTTTCCCTAAATTTCAAGACAACTTTCCCCAATGACAATTTTTTATACCTCAATGTCCTGTTTCTTTTTGACATCTTTATAATAAGACCTTAAAATACTTATATATTAAGTTATTCAGAAACGGGGATTCGTATGAATATATTACTTTTAGAAGACAATTGTACAGAATTACAAATTTTATATAATATTCTAAAAAAGTACTGGCCGCAATTTCATTATACCTGTTGTCAAAATTATAATGATGCTCAAAAATCCATTTTATCAGTTCAGTATGATATTTTTATTCTTGACATACAGCTCTCATCCGCTTCCGATGCCTTTAACGGCATCACTTTTGCCCGGTATATCCGAAGTCTCCCTGCTTATCGGACAACCCCTGTGCTTTTTAGCACCGGCACCTCTGATACTATCCAAAAATGTGTTAATGAAGTCCACTGCTACCATTACCTTGAAAAGCCCTATAATGAAGCTGTACTGGTTCATGCCATGAAAGAGCTGCTCGCCACATTATCCAATACGACTGATAACAACTATCTGACCATTAAATTATTAAATGATGTTACGACTCACGTGTGTTTATCAAATATTTTACTCATAAAAGCAAACGGGCATTATCTGACTTTCACTTGTCCCGACGGCGGCTTTACAAGTAATACCTATTCTTTATCTTCCATTGCTAAAATACTTCCATCGTATTTCACCCGCTGCCACAGACAATATATTATTAATACAAATTTTATTACATCCTATGACAAGACCAACCTTTATCTGCACATTCATAATCATATTATTCCTGTTGGGAGAACGTTTAAAAAGGAGTTAGAAAATCATCTGCTTTATTAGCAGGTGATTTCCCAACTCCTTTGATTTCCATTATTCTACACCGTCCGCTTCCCAAACATTAACAGATAT
>ENA-OPAV01001124-OPAV01001124.1-human-gut-metagenome-genome-assembly--contig:-NODE-1124-length-18934-cov-2.880608_pt1 | contig 18934 bp, 15 predicted proteins | sample MGYA00241056_ERZ501428 | MGnify/ENA primary metagenome ERZ501428 (study PRJEB25962, sample SAMEA2042621) | human gut metagenome | biome: human gut; feature: human-associated habitat; material: faeces... | reverse complement strand
ATAAAGTGAAAGACGCTATCGTTGACTATTTCCGCGAATTGAACGGCAAACGTCCATCCGTGCGTATCAACAAACCGGATGTACTATTAAATATCCATATCGCACAAACGACCTGTACTCTCTCCCTCGATTCATCCGGCGAATCCCTACATCGACGCGGTTACCGTCAAGAAGCTGTTGAAGCACCGCTAAACGAGGTATTGGCAGCCGGTATGATTTTAATGACCGGATGGAAGGGCGAATGTGATCTCATCGATCCGATGTGCGGATCGGGAACAATCCCCATCGAAGCTGCATTGATAGCCCGTAATATCGCACCGGGTGTATTTCGCAAGGAGTTCGCTTTTGAAAAATGGGTAGACTTCGATCAGGAACTATTTGACAATATCTACAACGACGATACGCAGGAACGGGAATTCGGACATAAAATATACGGTTATGACAACAACCCGAAAGCCAATGAAATTGCCATGCACAACATCAAGGCTGCCGGTGTATCAAAAGACATCGTTTTGAAACTACAACCGTTTCAGCAATTCGAACAACCGGCCGAAAAATCAATTATCATCACGAACCCGCCTTATGGTGAACGTATATCTACCAATGACCTTTTAGGACTGTACAGCATGATCGGCGAACGATTAAAGCATGCATTTGTGGGCAATGATGCATGGATACTCTCGTATCGTGAAGAATGTTTCGACCAGATAGGATTAAAACCCAGTCAAAAGACCCCACTTTTCAACGGAGCACTGGAATGCGAGTTCCGTAAATACGAAATATTCGACGGTAAATACAAGGAATTCAAGAGTCAGGAAAGCGGCGAAGAGAATGGAGAAAAAACATAGAGAGAGAAAAGAATTCCGTCCACGCCGTGAAGAAGGAAGCCGTAGTTTCTCCGGAGACAGAAGGCCAAGAGAAGGACAAAGCTTCAATAATGGCGACAGAAAGCCGAGAGAATTCAAAAAAAATTAGAAGCCGAAGGCTGAAAAGTAGCAATGATGGATGAATTAGCTATCATAGAAAATAAGATCTATGAAATCAGAGGACAGAAAGTAATGCTGGACTTTGATCTGGCAGAAATGTACGGCGTAGAGACTCGAGTATTAAAACAAGCTGTACGGCGCAACATCGAACGTTTTCCAATAGAATTCATGTTTGAACTTACTAAAGAAGAAGCAGAGTTTTCAAGATCACAATCTGTGACCTTGAAAACAGGACAGGGACATAACATTAAATATCTTCCTTTTGCTTTTACAGAGTATGGAGTAGTGATGTTATCAAGTGTACTAAAAAGCAAAACGGCCATTGAAATCAATATCAATATTATCCGTGCCTTTGTCCACATGCGCCAATATTTGCTTTCGAACATCCCCAAGCAAGAACTGGACGAATTAAGAAAACGTGTGGAATATCTCGAAGAAGATATATCCTCCGATCGGGGAAGCTATGAAAAACAGTTCGAAGAGCTGTTCACAGCCTTTGCCAAAGTCAGTGCCATCATTCAATCTAAAACGGCTCCTTTAAACAGGGTCAAGATACAAGGATTCAAAAACCAAGAGGATAAATAAGAAAATGATGAATAAAAAAGGTTATCTACTGATAGGATTGATCTATAGCCTATTTATCACAAATATCATGTCGCAAGAATTAAAAACGCCGACACTGGAAGATCTGATTCCCGGCGGCGAGACCTACCGTTATGCCGAAAATCTTTACAGCTTACAATGGTGGGGGGATGAATGTATCAAACCAAGTATAGATACTCTATTCGTTATCGATCCCAAAACAGGAAAAGAGAAGATCATCGCCATACGGGAAACCGTAAACAAAGTACTGGAAAAAGAACAGACAGGAAAACTGCCGCATTTCTATTCCACAAGTTTTCCTTGGGCAGATAAAGAAGAAATGCTGATCGAACTGCCCGGCAAATATGTTGTCTATGACTTCAAAAACAACCGGATCGTTTCTACCGTTACATTGGCAAAAGGTGCTTCTAATCAAGATTATTGTACCGCTACCGGAAACGTGGCCTATACGGTCGGGAACAATCTGTACGTAAACGAGAATCCTGTTACCGATGAGCCCGAAGGCATTGTTTGCGGTCAATCCGTACACCGAAACGAATTCGGCATCTACAAAGGCACATTCTGGAATCCCAAAGGCGATCTGCTGGCATTTTACCGTATGGACGAAAGTATGGTGACTCAATATCCACTGGTAGATATAACCGCCCGTATAGGAGAAGTAAACAACATCCGTTACCCAATGGCGGGAATGACCAGCCATCAAGTCATGATAGGTATCTACAATCCGACTACCGGCAAAACGCACTATTTAAAGACCGGAGACCCTACCGACCGTTATTTTACCAATATCAGTTGGTCACCGGACGGGAAAAGCCTCTATCTGATAGAATTAAACCGCGATCAGAACCATGCAAAATTGTGCCGATATGATGTAGAAACCGGAGAACTGGCCGCTACCCTCCTCGAAGAGACACATCCCAAATATGTAGAACCTCAGCAACCCATCGTTTTCTTACCTTGGGATTCTACTAAGTTCATCTACCAAAGCCAACGTAGCGGTTTCAATCATTTATATCTGTATGACATCACCGGCAAGCTGATCAAGCAACTGACCGAAGGGCAATGGCTGGTTAATAGCATCTTGGGCTTCAATGAAAAAAAGAAAGAAATTCTTTTCAGTGTCAACGATGCTACAGGACAGGATAACTTCTCCGTAAATGTAAAAACAGGCAAACGCAGTCTGCCTTTCAGTATGCATACAGATACCGAAGGAGTACACAATGCTACAGCCAGTCAATCAGGCCGTTATGTGATTGACAGTTACTCTACTCCCACCATTCCCAGAAAAATTGACATCATCGATACCCAAACGGGAAAGAGTATCAACTTGCTCACAGCAGCCAATCCGTTCGATGGCTACAAAATGCCGGTTATCGAAACCGGTACGATCAAAGCCGCAGACGGTGTAACCGATTTGTATTACCGCCTTATCAAACCTGCTGATATGGATCCGAACAAAAAATATCCCGCCATTGTATATGTCTACGGAGGCCCCCATGCTCAAATGGTCACAGGAGGCTGGCAAAACGGTGCTCGCGGATGGGATATTTACATGGCCAATAAAGGATACGTCATGTTCTGTCTGGATAATCGCGGCAGTTCCAACCGTGGATTGGAATTTGAGAATGTTACTTTCCGCCAATTGGGTATCGAAGAAGGAAAAGACCAGGTAAAAGGCGCCGAATTTCTACAAAGCTTGCCTTATGTAGATAAAAACCGGATCGGCGTGCATGGATGGAGCTTCGGCGGCCACATGACTACTGCACTGCTACTCCGCTATCCGGAGATTTTCAAAGTAGGTGTAGCCGGTGGCCCTGTTATCGACTGGAGTTATTATGAAATAATGTACGGAGAACGGTATATGGATACTCCTCAAAGCAATCCCGAAGGTTATGAACAGTGTAATCTGAAAAATCTGGCCGACAACCTGAAAGGGCATCTGCTCATCATCCATGATGACCACGATGATACCTGTGTGCCCCAGCATACACTTTCATTCATGAAAGCCTGCGTAGACGCCCGTACTTATCCGGATCTCTTCATTTACCCGGGACATAAACACAATGTAATGGGACGCGACCGCGTACATTTACACGAAAAGATAACCCGCTATTTTGAAGATAACCTGTAAACCGGTGCCTGTTTTAAAGATGCGATAAATAAATTATAAGTAAGAACAAATGCCACATATCCGGTGCCGGACGCGCACATTGGTATATCGGCATATTAACCCAATTATCAATATGAAACTGTTACTCTTAGGTTCGGGCGGCCGTGAACATGCCTTAGCATGGAAAATAGCCCAAAGCCCCAAAGTGGAAAAGTTATACATCGCTCCCGGTAATGCCGGAACCTCTTCGGTCGGTGAGAACGTAAACATCAAAGCTACAGATTTCGATGCACTGAAAGCATTTGCTCTTAAAGAGAAAATCGATATGATCGTAGTCGGCCCCGAAGATCCGTTGGTAGAAGGTATTTATGACTATTTCCAAAACAGCCCTGAAACAAAGCATATCTCCATTATCGGGCCTACTGCCGAAGGTGCCCGTTTGGAAGGCAGTAAAGAATTTGCCAAAGAATTTATGCAACGCCATCACATTCCGACCGCACGGTACAAGAGTATCACAGCCGATACCCTGGAAGAAGGATTTGCTTTTCTGGAAAGTCTGGAAGCACCCTATGTATTGAAAGCCGACGGACTCTGTGCCGGAAAAGGAGTATTGATACTTCCGACTCTGGATGAAGCAAAAAAAGAGCTGAAAGAGATGCTTAGCGGTATGTTCGGAGACGCATCGGCAACAGTGGTTATCGAAGAGTTTCTCAGTGGAATCGAGTGCAGCGTATTCGTATTGACGGATAGCGAACACTATAAAGTACTTCCTGTAGCCAAAGACTACAAGCGTATCGGTGAAGGCGACAAAGGTCTCAACACGGGAGGTATGGGCAGCGTTACTCCGGTTCCCTTTGCCGATGAAGAGTTTATGGAAAAAGTCCGCACACGGATCATCGAACCTACCGTCAACGGACTAAAGACAGAGGGCATTCTTTATAAAGGCTTTATCTTCCTGGGGCTGATCAACGTAAAAGGAGAACCGATGGTGATCGAATACAACGTCCGTATGGGAGACCCGGAAACAGAAAGCGTAATGCTTCGCGTCAAAAGCGATCTCGTAGAGCTTTTCGAGGGAGTAGCCCAGAAAAACTTAGATACAAAAACGCTTGAGATCGATCCTCGCACGGCAGCATGTGTCATGCTGGTAAGCGGCGGCTATCCGGAAACTTACCAGAAAGGATTTCCTATCAGCGGCATTGAACAAGCCAAAGACACGGAAAGCATTCTCTTTCATGCCGGCACGGCCTTAAAAGAGGGACAAATCGTAACCAACGGAGGACGTGTCATTGCCATCAGTTCGTATGGAAATTCCAAAGAAGAGGCACTCGCAAAGAGCTATCAAGTGGCCGAGATGATACAATTTGAAAAGAAAAATCTCCGGCACGATATCGGATTTGATTTATAATGAGAAATAGAAGACTACAAGGCCGGATAACAGCAGGCAGATTCACACTGCCCGCTGTTATCCTTATTTGCACCGTCTGCTGGATAGGTACTTCCATCCTGCTGCCTGCAATGAGTTCGGAAAAAGAAGCCGGATATGCATTGTGGCAGTCGGTCTGCACACTTTACCTCCCTGCCTGGGCCGACAGGATTATCAGCTTTATGCTATACGCCGCCATCGGATATTTTCTGATCGAACTCAACAATACATTCGCCATTATCCGTATGCGGGCTTCGGTACAGACCTCCATTTATTTTTTATTGGTAACCATCTGTCCGGGCATGCACCTGCTGTATGCAGGTGATATAGCCGCCGTAGCCTTCCTTATCTCTCTGTTTTTCTTATTTAAAAGTTATCAGCACCCCCGTCCGGTGAGTTATATATTCCATTCTTTCGTTTTCATAGGAGCGGGAAGCCTGCTGTTTCCACAATTATTGTATTTCATCCCCCTTTGGCTGATAGGAGCTTATTACTTCCAATCACTCACAGCCCGTAGCTTTTGCGCCGCATTGATCGGGTTGAGTGTTTCCTATTGGTTTTTGTTTGGGCATGCGTTCTTCTACGGTCAGATGGAGCTGTTCTACCAACCATTTATCGAACTGGCTCATTTTCAACCGGTAAATCCCGGCAAGGACCTTCAACTTTGGGAGCTCGTTACGCTTGGTTATCTATTCATCCTGTTCATTGTCAGCGCAGCACATTGCATAGTCAGTGGATTCGAAGATAAGATACGTACCCGTTCTTATCTGCACTTCCTGATTTTCATAAACTTCTGCATATTCCTGTTCATATTCCTGCAACCGGCCCACTGCATGGATCTGCTATCGTTACTTTTGATAGGAGTCAGTATTCTTGTGGGACATTTGTTTGTTTTAACCAACAGTAAAGCCGCTAATCTATTCTTTATCGGTTCCATGACCGGATTAATTCTCTTATTCTGTTTCAATGTATGGACGCTTTTATAAATTTTCTTATTGAATGGGGTTATTTAGGCATGTTTCTTTCTGCCGTACTGGCTGGGAGCGTTGTTCCTTTCAGCTCGGAAGCGGTGTTGGCAGCATTGGTTCTGCCCAGTACAGGTTTGAGTCCTGTTATCTGCCTGTTATCAGCTTCGGCAGGCAACCTTTTAGGTAGCCTGACCTGCTATGCAATGGGGCGCATGGGCCGTATGGATTGGCTTGAAAAATACTTCCACATGAAACGGGAAAAGGTAGAACGTATGCAAGCCTACCTCAACGGACGAAGCGGCTTCATGGCTTTCTTCGCTTTTCTTCCCATTATCGGAAGCGTAATAGCCGTTGCACTGGGATTTCTGCGAAGCAATATATGGGTAGTTTCCATCTCTATGCTCGCCGGAAAAATGCTGCGTTATATATTAGTAATCCTTGCAGCGAGGGGGCTGATCGACTTAATGGTATGAAACGAATCATTGAACTGACTGCCGATGGCAGCGCCACTCTTTTCGTTCCGGAGTTGAACGAACATTATCATTCTGTGAAAGGTGCCAGAACCGAGTCTCAACATATTTTCATCGACATGGGATTGAATGCCTCCGAAGCCGTAGAACCACATATTCTCGAAATAGGTTTCGGAACGGGATTTAATGCTCTGCTTACACTTGAAACAGCAGAAAGATCCCTTCGGAAAGTACACTATACCGGTATCGAACTCTACCCGCTTTCCTGGGATATCGTAGAGCCGTTGGGATATAGTAACAACCCGTTGTTCAAAACATTACATATGATTCCCTGGGGTGAGGATGCAATAATAACGCCCCACTTTACGTTAAGAAAAGTACAAGCGGATGTAAACAATGTATTTATGTGTCCATGTGGCAATCTATCTGCTGAAAACACGGTGATACCTGACAGTAACCGGGGGATTGGCACGGCAACACATTGGGACATTATCTATTTTGATGCTTTTGCACCCGAGAAACAACCGGAGATGTGGTCGCAAGAACTATTCAACCGGCTATATGTTATAATGAATCCGAAAGGCATACTCACCACTTATTGTGCGAAAGGGATAGTACGCCGTATGTTACAGGCAGCAGGCTTTACAGTGGAACGCCTTCCCGGCCCCCCAGGAGGAAAACGAGAAATACTAAGAGCCCGGAAAGACTGTCCGCCGGAGAAAAAAACAACCATCTAAAAAGAAACAATATATATGAGACATATCTTCGCTCTTCTCCTGATAATCATCTGCCTGACATCGTGCAATACAGGAAAGTCAAAACAAAATAACGAGAAGCCGGTTATTGCCGTCACCATCGAGCCGCAACGTTATTTCACCGAAGCCATTGCCGGAGATAAATTCGATGTCATCAGCATCGTACCCAAAGGCAGCAGTCCGGAAACCTACGATCCGACGCCCCAACAGCTCGTTTCACTTGGAGACAGCAAAGCCTATTTCCGCATCGGCTATATTGGCTTCGAACAAGTCTGGATGGATCGTCTCACAGACAATACCCCCCACATTCAAGTATTCGATACGTCGAAAGATGTAGACCTCATTTTTGAAGAAGAAGAGATTCACGGAGACCACCGCCATGCCGGAGGCGTGGAACCACATATCTGGAATTCGACCGGCAATGCCCTCATCATCGCGCGTAATACGTACAAAGCGCTCTGTCAGCTGGATAAAGAGAACGAAGCCTATTATCTGGCCCGATACGACAGTCTGAGCCAACGTATCATACAGACAGACAGCATTATCCGGGAAACCTTGAAAGAGCCCGGCGCTACCCGGACATTTATGATTTATCATCCGGCCCTTTCCTATTTCGCCCGCGATTACGGACTGCAACAAATCAGCATCGAAGAGGGCGGAAAGGAGCCCTCTCCTGCCCATTTGAAAGAGTTGGTAGATGTTTGCCGCCAGGCAGACGTCCGTGTTATTTTCATCCAACCCGAGTTTGATCATCGTAATGCAGAAATCATAGCTAAAGAAACCCGGACAAGAATTGTCCCCATCCATCCTCTCAGTTACGACTGGGAAGCAGAAATGCAGGCAGTTGCCCGGGCATTGGCAAACAACGATAAACAATAAACGATCCGATGACGACACAACCGATAATAGAAGTTCACGGACTTTCCGCCGGATATGACGGACGTACCGTGCTGCATGACATCGACCTTACTGTCTATGAAAATGATTTCTTAGGCATTATCGGCCCCAACGGAGGAGGAAAAACAACTCTTATCAAATGCATTTTAGGGTTATTAAAACCTACAGCCGGAAAGATTACATACAATATTTCGACTATGGGTTACCTCCCGCAATACAATACGATCGACCGTAAATTTCCTATTTCCGTTGAAGAGGTAATATTATCCGGACTCAGTTCCAAAAAGTCACTCATCAGTAGATTTACAGACGAACAACGCGAGAAAATGCGTTCAACCATCGCCCGTATGGGACTGGAAGGCTTGGAAAGCCGTGCGATCGGACAACTCAGTGGCGGACAATTACAACGTGCTTTATTGGGACGTGCCATTGTCAGTGACCCGTCGGTCGTTATCCTCGACGAACCGAGTACTTACATAGACAAACGTTTCGAAGCCCGCCTATACGAGCTTTTGGCAGAAATAAACAAAGAATGCGCCATTATCCTTGTGAGTCACGACATCGGCACGGTACTGCAACAGGTCAAGTCCATCGCCTGCGTCAACGAAACACTGGATTATCACCCGGATACGGAAGTCACGACAGAGTGGCTGGAACGTAACTTCAACTGCCCTATCGAATTATTAGGGCACGGCACATTGCCACACCGTGTACTGGGAGAGCATCACCATCATCATTAGAGGAAAGAGAGAAACCAATAAGAGTCTTAATCGTTTCACAGTTGTGAAACGAGTTCCTCACATATGAGAGACGTGCGTCTCACAACCATGAGACGCTCTCCTCACAATTGTGAAACAGTAAAAAAGCAATAGAAAAAACATAAAAGAGCGACTGCCTTATCACCTTTATTCAACCTGCACACTCCGCAAACAAAGCATATCGACGGACATCCCGTATAGGCTTCTTCCTAAAATCTTATAATTATTCCTCCCTTTCCACTTCTTTATACATGTAAATCATTATCTTTGCGCCCACTTAACATGTTAATGAATAAACAACTATCGTTTTAATGAAACAGTACAAAACCGTAAACAACCTCGTCGGTTGGCTTACTTTCATTATCGCTGCCACGGTCTATTGCATGACAATAGAACCGACAGCCAGTTTCTGGGATTGTCCCGAGTTCATTACTACCGGCTATAAACTGGAAGTCGGTCACCCGCCCGGCGCACCTTTCTTCATGCTGACAGCCAACCTATTCTCACAATTTGCATCCGATGCCACCACCGTGGCCAAAATGGTGAATTACATGAGCGCCCTGATGAGCGGTGCCTGTATTCTGTTCCTTTTCTGGAGCATCACCCATCTGGTACGCAAACTCATTATCAAGGACGAAAACAACATTACGACCGGCCAACTGATCACCATTATGGGTAGCGGACTTGTCGGGGCATTGGTATACACCTTCAGCGACACCTTTTGGTTCAGTGCCGTCGAAGGTGAAGTTTACGCCTATTCATCCCTGTTCACAGCCGTTGTATTCTGGCTGATTCTGAAGTGGGAGGATGTGGCCGACCAGCCACACAGTGATCGCTGGATCATCCTGATCGCCTATCTCACAGGATTAAGCATCGGTGTTCACTTGCTGAACCTGCTTTGTTTACCCGCCATCGTATTGGTATATTATTATAAAAAAGTTCCCAACGCCAATGCCAAAGGTTCGCTTTTGGCCCTTTTCGGTTCTATGGTACTGGTAGGAATCGTACTTTACGGCATTGTACCGGGAGTTGTAAAAGTAGGCGGATGGTTCGAACTGCTCTTTGTCAACAGCATGGGGCTGCCATTCAATACCGGTGTTATTGTTTATATCATTATACTTGCAGCGAGCATCATCTGGGGAGTATACGAAAGTTATACGGAAACCAGCCGCCCACGCATGAATATCTCTTTTATGCTTACCATTGCCCTGTTGGGTATCCCATTCTACGGACACGGAGCAAGCAGCGTCATTATCGGTATTATCGTACTGGCAGCCTTGGGACTTTACCTGTTCGCAAAAAAACTCGATCAGAAATACCAGATATCTGCACGCACCATGAATACCGCCCTACTCTGTACCATGATGATCATGGTAGGCTATTCGTCGTATGCCCTGATCGTTATCCGTTCAACGGCCAACACTCCGATGGACCAAAACTCTCCCGAAGATATCTTCACACTGGGCGAATACTTGGGACGTGAACAGTACGGAACCCGTCCGTTATTTTACGGACAGGCCTACTCTTCAAAAGTAGAATTGGAAGTCAAAGACGGATATTGCGTTCCTGTAGAAGCCAACAGTACCACCAAATATATCCGTAAAGAAAAAACATCCGCAGACGAAAAAGACTCGTACATCGAGGTTCCCGGACGTGTGGAATATAAATATGCACAAAACATGCTCTTCCCGCGTATGTACAGCAGCGCACACGCAGCACAATACAAAGGATGGGTAGATATCGACGGTGTCGACGTCCCCTACGACGAATGCGGCAATGCCATCATGGTCAACATTCCGACCCAATGGGAAAACATTAAGTTCTTCTTCCGCTACCAGCTCAATTTCATGTACTGGCGTTACTTTATGTGGAACTTTGCCGGACGTCAAAACGACCTCCAGGGAAGCGGTGAAATAGAACATGGCAACTGGATTACAGGCATCCCGTTCATCGACAACTGGCTGGTAGGCGACCAGAGCCTGCTTCCGCAAGAACTGAAAGACAACAAAGGACACAATGTATTCTACTGCCTGCCTCTGCTCTTAGGTATTATCGGCCTCCTTTGGCAAGCCTACCGGGGACAGAAAGGCGTACAGCAATTCTGGGTAGTATTCTTCCTGTTCTTTATGACCGGTATTGCCATTGTGCTCTATCTGAATCAGACCCCGAGCCAGCCCCGTGAACGAGATTATGCATATGCAGGCTCCTTCTATGCCTTTGCCATCTGGGTAGGTATGGGCGTGGCAGGTATCATCAAGCTCTTGCAGGACTACGCCAAAATGAAGGAACTCCCGGCGTCTGTCCTTGTTTCAGTACTCTGTCTGCTGGTTCCCATCCAAATGGCAAGCCAGACATGGGATGATCATGACCGTTCGGGACGTTACGTCGCACGTGATTTCGGGCAAAACTACCTGATGTCTTTACAGGAAAGCGGCAATCCGATCATCTTTACCAATGGTGACAATGATACATTCCCCTTATGGTACAATCAAGAGACAGAAGGTTTCCGTACCGATGCCCGTACCTGCAACCTGAGCTATCTGCAAACGGACTGGTACATCGACCAAATGAAACGCCCGGCTTACGATTCCCCGTCACTCCCCATCACATGGGACCGCGTAGAATACGTAGAAGGAACCAATGAATACATTCAGATCCGTCCGGAAATCAAACAGACCATCGACGCCCTCTATGCCCAGGCAAACAGCAGCGACAATCCGGAGGCCTTGCAGAATGTCCGTAACGAGTTCGGAGAAGATCCCTACGAATTAAAGAACATCCTCAAATACTGGATACGTTCCGAGAAAGAAGGGTTACACGTTATTCCGACTGACAGTATCGTCATCAAAATCGATAAAGAAGCCGTACGCCGCAGTGGTATGAAGATTCCGGAAGCATTGGGCGATTCAATCCCCGATCACATGAATATCCTGCTGAGAGATGACAACGGAAGACCCAAACGCGCACTTTACAAAAGCGAGCTGATGATGCTCGAAATGCTGGCGCATGCCAACTGGGAACGGCCGATGTATATGGCCATCACCGTAGGCCGGGAAAATCAGTTAGGCATGGACAAACACTTTATCCAGGAAGGTCTCGCTTCCCGCTTCACACCGTTCGAAACCAAAAAGTTAGGAACAACCGTGGACAGCGAAAAGATGTACGACAACCTGATGAACAAGTTCAAATTCGGCGGCATCGACAAACCGGGCATCTACATTGACGAAAACGTAATGCGCATGTGCTACACACACCGCCGTGTGTTCGCCCAGTTGATAGAGCAGTTGATGAAAGAGGGCAAAAAAGACAAAGCCCTCGCAGCATTGGATTATGCAGAGAAGATGATCCCTGCTTACAATGTTCCCTACGATTGGCAGAACGGTGCCGTACAAATGGCAGAAGCCTATTACCAGTTGGGAGAGACAGAAAAAGCAGATAAGATTATGGACGCATTGGCCAATAAAGCCATCGAATACCTCACTTGGTATCTCAGTCTGGACAATTCGCAATTCTTCGTATCATCACGGGAATTCGAATACCACATCGCTCTGCTGAACGAAGAATTGAAACTCATGGAGAAATATAAATCAAAACTGTCAGACAACTATTCCGGCAAACTGGACGAATTGTATGGCATGTATGTTTCCCGCATGAAAGGAGCAAGATAAAAGGCAATGTTTATAGAGCAACCACCGTGGATTTTCCGCGCTCTATATCCGAAAGCTATCTTCCGGATGAGTCCCGACGAGAAGGCTGTTTATCTGACCTTCGACGATGGCCCCATCCCGGAAGTAACTCCGTGGGTATTGGAGTTGCTGGATAAATACGACATCAAGGCCACCTTTTTCATGGTAGGCGATAATATACGGAAATATCCGGATATATTCAGAATGGTCGTCGAACGCGGGCACCGGATCGGGAATCATACATTCAACCATATTCGCGGATTCGAATACTCTGCCGACGAATACCTAAAAAACACCGATCTCGCTAACCGGGAAATGAAGACCGACCTCTTCCGCCCGCCACACGGACATATGGGCTTCAAGCAATATCACACACTAAAACAACACTATGATATCATCATGTGGGATTTAGTGACACGTGATTACAGTAAAAAGAGACGTCCCGAGCAGGTCTTGGCCAATGTAAAACGGTATGTGCGCAATGGTTCCATCATCACCTTCCACGACTCACTAAAATCGTGGAACAATGGGAATCTGCAATACGCTTTGCCCCGTTCAATCGAATACCTGAAACAACAGGGCTATGCCTTTAAAGTGCTTCCTGCCCGGAGAAGCTCACCGGACGACGGCAATAACAGAAAATAAAATCGTGAAAGCAAAACCATGGAGGTAAAAACCCTTTCTGCAAGTCAAATAAAAGCCGAAGCTCTACGCCTCGGCTTTTCTGCATGCGGAATGGCGCCGGCAGAACCGGTAAACACAGCCATTGCCGACGCTTTCAGCCGATGGCAGGCACAAGGAATGCAGGCGAACATGAATTATATGGGCAACTATCTTGACAAACGCCTCGATCCCCGCCTGCTGATGGAAGGGGTACGGACCATTCTGTCCGTAGCTCTCAATTATTATCCTGCCCGGCAATTACGGGAAGACCAATACCAGTTTGCCTGGTACGCCTATGGCAAAGACTATCACGACTTGATAAAAACCAGACTGACCGCGTTGCAGGCATACATTTCCGCACACTCTCCCCTACCCTTGCAAAGCCGTGTGTTCTGTGATACCGCCCCCGTATTAGAGCGTTATTGGGCCTATCGCGCAGGGCTCGGCTGGATAGGAAAAAACACCCAGCTCATCATTCCACATGCCGGTTCCTGCTTTTTCTTAGGAGAATTGTTTCTCGATATGGAAGTAGACGAATACGACCAGCCACAAAAAAACCGGTGCGGCAATTGTACCCGATGCATACAGGCCTGCCCTACGAAAGCACTGGAGGCCCCTTTTTTGCTCAATTCAAGACGTTGCCTGTCTTACCTTACCATTGAGAACCGCGACGCCATTCCTCTCTTAGAGGGCAAAAAAATGGGCAATAAAATATATGGCTGCGACGAATGCCAGAAAGCCTGTCCCTGGAACAAGTTTGCCACCCCTTGCCAGGCACCGGACCTGCAACCTACAGAGCTCTTTATGCAGATGGAGAAAGAAGACTGGCACACACTGACAGAAGAGCAATACAGAACTCTTTTTAAAGGAAGTGCCGTAAAAAGGGCCAAATATGCCGGACTAATGAGAAACATACATCAGGTGGAAAGTAACGAATAAGCTCCAATCGCATCGCCCCCTATCCGGCAAAGTCAAACATGAGACGGCAGTGACAATTTTTGAGAGAATGCCAATAAAAGAAATAAAAGGTTACGATATCCTGCCGTTAATCAAGGATCCCGCCAAACCTGAAACAATACGGGAAGCCACCGTACATCATTCCATCCGTGGAGAATTTGCCATACGAAGAGGGAAATGGAAATTACTATGCTCACCCAGATCCGGTGGCTGGAGCTATCCGAAACCCAATGCAGACAAAGAAGCAATTGCCTCATTACCTCTCATCCAACTTTATGACATGGATCAGGATCCGGGAGAAAAACATAATGTATACAAAGAACATCCGGATATCGTAGAAGAATTGAGAGCACTCTTACAGCAGTATATAAAGAACGGAAGAAGTACTCCCGGAACTCCCCAGAAAAATGGCGCCGTCCATAAATGAGAACAGGTAAAAAGCATCATGCACGATGATTAGAGTCATTTTCCGAGCATAAAAAAGAGACCGCCGCACAGCATCATGCTCCACAACGGTCTTTTTTTCTATTTGAAGTATTCTTAATCTTACTGTACGGTCACCGTCAACGGGGCCCGCAACTTCTGTGCAAACGCAGCTACATACTCATTCCAGGCATCAGCCGTTTTGATATCTGCCTTGTCCCATGCAGCTCCCCAGTAATAAGTGTATTCCGAACCCGGCTCGTAGTCACTGACAGCCAATACATGGCCATCTGCCCCACCGCGCAATTCTTCCTTCTCTTTCTCCGGGAAAAGAGCAACTTTAGCCTCTTTTACCGTAGCAGGGAAAGCCGCACCAACAAAAATCTTTCCATTATTGTTGTTTACGTTATCCGTCGGGTCTACATAAGTGATATAACCGTTAGCGGCATCGGCTACAACAGCACCATCCGGTTCATGGAGAACAATACCGGTAACTACAGGAGTCGTTTCTTTCAGATTGCTGTAAGCAACAACCGTCTTGTTCATATGCGAACCTGCATCCAGAGAGATCAGACGAGTTTCTACCACATCCGTATTCTCTTTCACTGTCAATGGGTTATACACCAACTTCACAGTAAAACGCAAGGGGCCATTGTCCAGAATTTCCTGCGTAGCATAGCAATAGGGATAAACAATCTCGTCATCAACCATCAAGGCAGCCGTACCGCCACCCAGTGTAGGTCCTACTTTATAGCAATCCAACCCATTACCATGATCTACATGATAAGAAACAGAGCGGTAAAGCTCACTCGCTGCTTTCGGATCCGTCTTCTTCAACTCATCGATCTTCGCTTTAGTTTCCGGATTCAATTCGCTTGCATAACGGGCCTCTACAACCGGTTCCGTTGTGTTGTATTTGGTCCATACATCATAGCCGAAAGCACGTTCGCCGGTAGCCTGCAAAGCCGGGCCATAAGCACGGAAAGCAACCAGGTCATTCTCCCATGCCACATCATCCACACGTTCGGGATAATAGCGTCCGCATGCCTTCGTATCGAAAACAGCCGGCACACCTGCCTGAATAGTATAAGCGGCAGTCCCGTTTGCCTTTACCGTGGCCGGGAAAATCACTTTCTCATCATAAGTAATCTGATAAGGTACTTGTTGCCCGTCAGCATCGAGTACAATAATTTGTGCCGTATCGGCCAATTGCAATTTAGAAGTAACATCACTCATGGATACCTCCACCATTTCACCGGCACGCTCCATAGCAGTTGGGTTCGTTACCGTTACAGTAACCGTTTTGCTCTCATTACAAGCGAAACATACAAGAGCAGTTGCAATAAAGAAAAATAGTTTTTTCATCTTTCTGTCGTTATTTTGATTATAAAAACCCGAAAGGGCGGAGTTCTCCCCCGCCCTACAGTATATAACTGTATTTTGTCTCTTATTTCGGTTGTTTTCCGATATAAGCAAGAATACCACCATCTACGTAGAGAATGTGACCGTTGACAGCGTTAGAAGCTTCAGAAGCAAGGAACACGGCAGGACCTGTCAGTTCTTCCGGATCCAACCAACGGCCGGCAGGAGTCTTGGCGCAGATGAATGAATCGAACGGGTGACGGCTTCCGTCTGCTTGTATCTCGCGTAATGGAGCAGTCTGTGGAGTAGCGATGTAGCCCGGGCCGATACCATTACATTGGATGTTGAATTCACCGTATTCAGAAGCGATATTTTTAGTCAGCATCTTCAAGCCGCCTTTAGCAGCAGCATAAGCCGATACAGTTTCACGTCCCAGCTCACTCATCATCGAGCAGATATTGATAATTTTACCGTGACCTTTTTTAATCATAGAAGGGATAACAGCCTTTGACACGATGAACGGGCCATTCAAGTCGATATCGATTACCTGACGGAATTCGGCAGCAGTCATTTCATGCATCGGAATACGCTTAATGATACCTGCATTGTTTACCAGAATATCAATAACGCCTACCTCTTTTTCAATCTGAGCTACCATAGCGTTTACCTGCTCTTCGTTGGTCACATCACATACATATCCTTTAGCCTCGATACCTTCAGCCTGATAAGCAGCAAGACCCTTATCCACCAGTTCCTGCTTGATATCGTTAAACACAATCTTTGCACCGGCCCGAGCAAAAGCAGTGGCCAAAGCTAAACCGATTCCGTAAGACGCACCTGTTACCAGTGCTACTTTACCTTCTAATGAAAAGTTTACCATAATAATAATTTATTAATGTGCCAATGTGCCAACATACCGGCAAAGGTACTAATTCACACATCCAGCACGAAGATTGTTAATTAATTGTTCTTATTAAGCTATTTCTTAGAGCCTGTTTAAATTGATACATTGGCACATCAGTGCATTGTATCCTTATTTAAGGTCTGTAATCAACGAGAAGTCCTGATCTCCATAGTCAAGGTTTTCTCCGCCCATACCCCAGATAAATGTATAATTGTGCGTAGCGGCAGCCGAATGAATAGACCATTCGGGAGACAGAACAGCCTGGTCACCCTTCATCCATACGTGACGTGTTTCATCCACCTCACCCATGAAATGACATACAGCATGCTCTTCGGGTACTTCAAAATAGAAATAGGCTCCCATACGGCGGCTATGGACGTGTGCCGGCATTGTGTTCCATACACTTCCCGGAGCCAGTTCCGTCATACCCATTTGTAACTGACAGGTAGGCAATACCTGATTCACCAGCATTTTATTGATATTACGGTGGTTAGAACCTTCCAACGATCCCATTTCTGCAACCACAGCATCTTTCTTCGTCACTTTCTTATCCGGATAATTGCGGTGGGCAGTCAATGAGTTGAAATAGAATTTGGCGGGATTCTTTTCATCTTTGCTCTCGAAAGTCACTTCGCGGTCTCCCGAACCTAAATAAAGGGCTTCTTTATAATCGAGTTCGAATACTGCATTACCGGCTTTCACCACACCGGGACCACCTACATTAAAAATACCCATTTCGCGACGAGTCAAGAAGTAAGGAGCTTTTAGCGGATCGATCGCTTCCAGTTTAAGCACCTCTCCTACCGGCATTGCACCACCGACCACCATTCGGTCATACATAGAATATACCATATTTACTTCGTTAGCTGAGAATACTTTTTCAATCAAGAAGTCACGACGGATTCTCGTAGTGTCGTAGCTTTTTGCATCTTCCGGATGCGCAGCATAGCGAATTTCATAGTTCGTTTTCATACCTTATTTATTTATAGTTATTGAATAAGCTCTCTTTCTCAAATGCACATCGTTTACGTACACGATGCAAAAATAGTAAAAGAAAACGGGTTAACCTTGCAATTTTGTTCCAATTATCCACCAAAAATGTCCAGAATTGATGCAATGTACATCTTTTTAACGAACTATAATACGTTTTGAAGGAGTTTGACGACTATTTTCAATGATACAAAACGATATAAAAAAAGGAAGCTCCAATAATCAATGATTATCAGAGCTTCCTTTTGGTTGTCCTACCAAGATTCGAACTTAGACAAACAGAACCAAAAACTGTTGTGCTACCATTACACCATAGGACAAACTCGCTGTGCTTTCTGTTAAAAAGCGGTGCAAAGATAGTGCTATGCAACTAAATCTCCAAATATTTTGGCATTTTTTTTATTTAGCAATGATCAGATAGTAGTTCTTCTTGCCCCGTTGAACAAGTAAATACTTCTCATCCAGTAAATCTGCCGTAGTAATCACCTGGTCGAATGCGGCCAACTTTTCTTTATTCAGAGAGACGCCTCCGCCCTGTACCAACTTACGCATTTCACCTTTTGATGCAAATACAGCCGCATTGTCTACAAACAAATCGACCGCCTTCACACCTTCAACCAGTACATCACGAGACACTTCGAACTGCGGAACACCTTCGAAAACCGCCAATAGCGTGTCTTCATCGAGTTTTCTCAATGCATCGGAAGTAGCATTACCAAATAAGATATTAGAAGCGTCTACAGCCGCATTATAGTCCTCTTCAGAGTGAACCATAATCGTCACCTCTTTGGCCAGACGTTTTTGAAGCACACGCAGATGCGGGGCTTGCTGATGCTCTGCAATCAATGAATCGATTTCCTCTTTTGAAAGAGCAGTAAATATCTTGATGTAGCGTTCCGCATCCGAATCGCTGACATTCAACCAGAATTGATAGAATTTGTACGGTGAAGTATATTTCGCATCGAGCCATACATTA
>ENA-OPAV01001120-OPAV01001120.1-human-gut-metagenome-genome-assembly--contig:-NODE-1120-length-19024-cov-2.672466_pt1 | contig 19024 bp, 15 predicted proteins | sample MGYA00241056_ERZ501428 | MGnify/ENA primary metagenome ERZ501428 (study PRJEB25962, sample SAMEA2042621) | human gut metagenome | biome: human gut; feature: human-associated habitat; material: faeces... | reverse complement strand
TGAGCTTCAAATTGATCCGCGCCGTGTGGTCTGGAACCGTGTTATGGATATGAATGACCGTGCGCTCAGGCATATCATTATCGGTTTGGGGGGACATGCGGATGGCGTTCCCAGGGAAGGCAGCTTTGATATTACTGTTGCATCCGAAATCATGGCTATTCTTTGTCTTGCGTCTTCCGTAAAAGATATGAAGGAGCGCTTTGCCCGCATTATTATTGGCTACACTTATGATAATCAGCCGGTTCGTGCAGGGGATATCCATGCGGAAGGTGCGATGACGGCACTTATGAAAGATGCGTTGAAGCCAAATCTGGTGCAGACATTGGAGCATGTGCCTGCATTCATTCATGGCGGACCTTTTGCCAATATTGCTCATGGCTGTAACTCCGTGATTGCGACGAAGACCGCACTGCATTTAGCGGAGTATGTAGTGACAGAAGCCGGGTTCGGCGCAGACCTCGGCGCTGAAAAATTTCTTGATATCAAGTGCCGGTTTGCCGGGCTCCATCCGGCAGCGGTTGTTCTTGTAGCGACTGTTCGTGCATTGAAAATGAATGGCGGAAAAGCAAAAAATGAATTGACAGAATCGGATCCGGACGCAGTCAGGAGAGGACTGCCGAATTTACTGCGTCATATTTCTAATGTAAAGAAATATGGAGTCCCTCTTGTGGTAGCGCTGAATTTATTCCCTTCGGATACAGAAGAGGAGAAAAAAGTGATCTATGAGGCTTGTGAAGGCGCAGGCGTTCAAGTCGCCGATTCTGATGTATTTGCCTGCGGCGGAAAAGGAGCGCTCGAATTGGGGAGGAAGGTTCTGACCGCGGTGGAATGCGGTTCTGACTATAAGCCTCTATATAATCTTGATTTAACTTTAAAGCAGAAGATCGAAACCATTGCGAAAGAAATTTATGGGGCTGCTGATGTACAATATGATTCCAATGTGGAGAAAGAATTGAAACACATTGAGGAAATGGGGTATGAGCGGATGCCGGTATGTATCGCGAAAACCCCGGTATCTTTCTCAGATGATCCGTCTAAACTGGGAGCGCCGGAAGGGTTCACTCTTCATGTGCGTGACTGTCGTGTCGCGGCAGGAGCAGGATTTGTTGTCATTTTGACCGGAAAGATTATGACAATGCCCGGATTGCCGAAACACCCGGCAGCAGAACGGATTGATGTGGATGATGAAGGTCATATTACGGGACTGTTTTAAGAGGCGGATATGATACTTGACGGGAAAGTTACGGCAGCGGCGTTGGAGAAAGATATACGGGAACGGATTGACGTTCTGAAGGAGAGAGGCTGTATTCTCAAACTTGCGGTTATTCTGGCGGGGAGCAGTAAGCCTTCCCATATGTATGCAGAGTTTATGAAGAAAGCGGCTTTGTCTTATGGGATTGGGACGGAGCTGTATGAAAAGCCTGAGAATGTAAAAGAAGATGAATTAGGTGCTTTGATACAGGCATTGAATGGAAATCCATCTATTACTGGGATTCTCATGATGATGCCGTTGCCCGGTCATATTCATGAAGAGAAAATGATAGAGATGATTCATCCCGATAAAGATATGGATGGATTAACGACGGTGAATGCGGGCAGATTATTTTCAGGAAAAGATGGATTATTTGGCGGTACGCCCCGCGCGGTGATGGCGATATTAAAACATTATGGGATTTCTGTCGAAGGGAAACATGCTGTTATCATTGGCAGAAGTAATGTGATTGGAAAGCCGGTTGCCATGATGCTTATGCAAAAAAATGCTACCGTGACAATTTGCCATTCACGGACAAAGAACCTGTCCGAGATAACACAGCAGGCCGATATACTTGTTACGGGTTGTGTCACTGCAGATATGGTTAAGCCGGGAGCCATAGTTCTTGATGTAGGAATTAATCGGATCCATGGCAAGACTGTCGGAGATGTGGATTATGAAAATGTGTTTCCTGTGGCCGGCGCTGTGACACCTGTTCCCGGCGGCGTAGGCTCTGTGACGACAACAATGATTATTGAATCGATTGTGAAAGCCGGAGAACATGCGGCGGGAATAAAGTGAAATTTCATACAGCAAGGAGGTAGGCTCCCAGGTGAGTGAAAATGTTGTGGAGAAAGTAGTAAATAATGAATTGGATATGACAGCCGGCTTAATCAGTGGTGTCAAAAATTTTGCAGTAACAAAAGGCGTAGATATTTTTCAGGCGATTATTATCTTCAGCATCGGGTACATGATATGCTGCTGGCTGCGTGGGGTTGTCCGTCGACTGCTTGCACGGAGTAATGTAGAGCCATCTGCAATCAGCTTTATTTCGGAAATTATATTTTTCTTATGTCTTGCCGGAGTTATTATTATGGCGCTGTCAGCAGCAGGGGTGGCTCCGGCAACGTTGGCGGCTGCTTTTGGCGGGATTGGTCTTGCTATCGGATTGGGGCTTAAGGATAATATCGGGAATGTGGCATCAGGGATTTTTATCCTTATTTTCCGACCGTTTCGTGATAGCGAAGGATCCGTTGTGGATATACGCGTTATGTACACGGAAATATCCACGCTGGGAAATCAAATGATCGTCATACCCAATTCAAGGCTTACAGACAGTGTCATCAAAAATTATTCATTTTTTGAAACAAGGAATATAGAATTTACTTTTGATGTGGCTTATGACACGGATTTGGCGAAGTGCGTAGAACTTTTACAGAAATTATTCAGCGCCGATGCATATGTGTTGAATGGAGCGGAGCTGCCCATTTATGTAAGCAGTATGGGTGAATCAAGTATTCGAATCTATGTGCGGGCGCAGGTAGAGCGCTCAAAGTACAATGAAGCACAGAACCATTTATATATTAAGGTGAAGAATGCATTTGATGAAGCGGGGATAGAAATTCCATTTCCTCAGTTGGTTGTTCACCATGCCAGGGATTGATTGCCGTGTAAAGCTGTCTGATAAGAAGTTTGATGTTTTTTTGCGGTTTTTATTAAATGTTTGACGATAAATTTTATTGACACTTAAAAAATGGAGTGATATACTTCTCTTAATATCAATGACTGGGAAGAGTAGTAATAATGAGCTGTTCGAGAGAGTCGGCGCAGGTGGGAGTCCGATACAGCCGGTATTATGAATGGGCCCACAAGATGCAGTCCGAGCCATATGGGGTAGGAACTGCCGGAAGGCTTCCGTTATAGAGATAGTGGTTTATAATGACCATGAGAGCCGGACTTTAGTCAATGAGGGTGGTACCGCGGAAATATTTCCTTTCGTCCCTTTGCATAATGCAGGGGGAATGAAAGGATTTTTTATTTGTGGAAGATCAGGAAAAGATTTTCTAAGGGGGAAGATGCATGGAAGCAGTAAAAGATGTATCAAGTTTAATCTATACAAAAGCGAGGGGCGGTCGGTTTCGCTGGCTGACGATTTCCACACTGATGTTGGCAATCGGTATGCTGCTCCACTTGGTTTCTCCATCGGTTGCCGGCTTTACTCCGAACTGGATGATTGCGACTTATGTAGTGGCGATATTGCTGACAAAGCCATCTTATCGGCAATGCCTGGGGATCTGTATGGTAGCAGCGCTTATGGAAGTATTTACTTCGAAGTCCGCGTTTCCGTATGGTGATTTTGCCAGTGAGTTTGCAGGTGCTTATGTGGCAGGCTTTTTTGCCCATTCCGTTCCGCCATTTAAAATTGGCAGATTTTCTTTAAGGCCTGCTATTGCAGGATTTATTACGACTTTAGTCAGCGGGTTCATTTTCGTTTCCATTTTAACCGTAGTGGTGGGGATACCGATCAGCGTATATCTGTATGGTATTCTTCCCATGGTGGCTCTTGTTGGAGTAGGAAATGCGATTATTACACCTTTTCTATATTTTCCTGCCCTCAAATTATTTAAATCCATGCAGTATATGACAGAATCCGATGTGGAGGACAGTAATCACAGTCATTTGAATTTGCAGCAAAAGGGGAATGGGGTGATCAGTGTAGAGCATCTTTCTTATTCCTATTTATTTTCAAATGTACCGGCCTTGAAAAATGTGAGTATTAATATAGAACAGGGGTCTTTTGTTGTCATCACAGGGCCTAACGGCGCAGGAAAAACGACGCTTCTCATGTCTATGGCGGGAGCAATTCCCCATTACTATGGCGGGACAATGAAAGGAATGGTTTTTACCGGCGGCAAGGCGGTCACGCAAACCGGGATTGCAGATCTTGCTTCCAGCATCGGCGTGATACTTTCAGATTATTCTGCCCAAATTGTAACGATGACTGTAGGGGAAGAGATGGCCTTCACTTTGGAAAACCATGGCTTTTCACCGGAAGAAATACGACGACGGTCGGCAGAGGCGCTCAGGAAAGTACATCTTGACGGACTGGAGGAAAGAAAGGTTTCTACCCTTTCCGGCGGACAGAGACAGCGTCTCGTCGTAGCAGCCGTTTTAGCGGAAGAGCCGAAAGTTCTTGTGTTTGATGAACCGACCAGCGCGCTGGATCCGGAAGGTATTCATGAATTCTATGAAATGGTCGGAGAATTGAATCAGAAAGAAAAACTTACCGTTGTTGTCGCAGAACATCATCTGGAAGCGACGCTGCCTTACGCCAAAAGATTCATTCTTATGGATAAAGGACATGTTATCAGCGATGGAAGTCCCGAGCAGGTCATGCGTGATATGAAACGGAATCATATTTATGAAGAAGCGATTCCTGATATATACTTGGCACAGCTCAGGCTGGAACAGGCCGGTATAAAATTTGAAAGATCATTCTTAAATATAGAAGATGCGGAATATTCCGTATTGAATTCGATGGAATCCGGAGGAGTGCGTAATGCTTGAAATGGAACATGTGACTTTCCGCTATAGTAAAGAAACGCCAGTCATTTTGTCTGATGTTTCCGTATCTTTTGGGAAAGGTGAATTTATTGCTGTTACAGGTCGAAACGGCAGCGGAAAGACAACGGTAACGAGACTCCTTACCGGATTGGAAAGACCGACGGAGGGACGAATTATTTATAACGGTAAAAACGTAACTGATGAAGGTGCAGCCCAAAGAAGCCGTTTTATCGGTTATGTATTTCAACAGCCGGAGCGGCAAATGTTCATGCCTACTGTTCGGGAAGAAATTGGTTTCGGCCCTTATCAGCAGGGGAAGCGTGGCGGTGAATTAGATGAACTGGTTGACCGGGCTATGGCGGATACTGATATTTTGGAGTTAGCTGATGCATATCCGAGAACGCTTTCCCGCGGGGATCAGCAAAGAGTGGCTATCGCATCCGGCCTTGCGATGAATACGGAATATTTAGTGCTTGATGAACCGACAAGCGGGCAGGATGGACGGGAAAAGAAAAAATTAATGAGCCTTATGGAGCAGTTAAAAGCAAAAGGAATTACCATTCTTTTGGTTACCCATGACATGGATGTGGTCGCAAAAAACTGTACCCGGGTTATTGTCGTAGCCAATAAAGAAATAGTATTTGACGGGGTGCCGTCAGACTTGTTTTCGGAGGAAAACCGTCCCGGAATTTGGGGATTGACATATCCTCCCGCCGTATTATTGGGGCGATGTCTTCCGGGGGCGCCGTATTGCAAAGATATGGATACATTCTGCGCTAAGTTCCTAGAAATCAGAAAGGAGAGAGTACGATGAGAAATCTGGTTCCGTTGACAAAAATATTGCTGACACTGGGAACAGCCGTGTGGGCCATTATTTTCAGAGAGCCTTTCAGCCTTGCGCTTCTGTGTGTGTTGGAACTGATCATTCTTTTGGTTTCCAATGAGTTATTTAAGAATGTAAAAGCTTTAATGATGCTTTGCGTTTTTGCGTTCTTTTTGGGACTGATTGAATATATCGGAGGTGGAACGGAGAAGGAATGTGCAGTAGCGGCGCTCCGTATGCTTGGCATGACTATCATATTTATTTATCTGCTTGCTACTGTCAGATTGCAGGATCTGACGGCGGCGATGGTACAACAATTGAAAGTGCCCTATGAATACGCTTTTATGTTTACCGCAGGGCTTCGTTTCGTACCGGATTTTATGGAAGAGAATAAAGCTGTTGCTGAGGCGCAGTCATGCAGGGGACTGGCAATTGAAGGCAATTTCATTAAACAGGTAAAACGTTATATGTCGGTGGTACGGCCGTTAATGCTTCGTTCTCTCGGACGCAGCGAAACGATGGCGCTTTCTTTGGAGCTTCGCGGGTTCGGCGGTTCTACCCGAACTTTTATGGAAAGCGTTTCTCCTAAAGGGATAGATTATATATTCATGCTATTGATTATATTGTTTACAGTCGCTGTGATTTATGCCCGTGTTTTATATGGTGCATGATCAATAGCGGCAGATTCCTTTTGTGGTATTTGATGTTCATAGACTTATATTGGAAGGAGAAATATCATGGGAAATATAAGAGAAGGTGTTGATGAATTAAAAGCTTTGGGAAATCAGTATACAAAATATGTTTTTGATTATAATCCTGATGTATTGGAAAAGATCCCTAATAAACATGATGACAGAGATTATTTCGTGAAGTTTAATTGCCCTGAATTTACGAGCCTTTGCCCGAAGACAGGGCAGCCGGATTTTGCAACAATTTATATTTCGTACATTCCTGATAAGTATATTGTGGAAAGTAAATCACTTAAGTTATATCTGTTCGGTTTCAGAAGTCATGGGGACTTTCACGAGGATTGTGTCAATATTATCATGACCGACTTGATTAAATTGCTGCACCCGCGTTTTATTGAGGTATGGGGAAAGTTTCTTCCTCGAGGCGGACTGTCGATCGACCCTTACTGCAATTATGGAATTCCGAATACTGAGTGGCGTGATTTTGCAAGATTCAGACTTCTGCGTCATGATTTGGAACCCGAAAAAATAGATAACCGCTGACTATTGGCATGTAAAAAGGAGAATCTCATTTACTTTAATGATGATTCTCCTTTTTAATTATAGGGACCGTGCCATTTCTTTTATTAAATCTTTTTGCCTGCTGGAGGGAAACCACTGGATTGTAAGCGGATAATGGCATAGCTTTTCGTAAGCGGAAATAATTTTTTTTGTTGCATGGGCAGGGACGATGAAATTATCTCTGTTCAAGTAAATATGAATATTCAGAGAACTTGGCGTAGAAGTGCAGATGACTTGAGAAATGTATTGCTCGTGGTTTTCATCCAAACTCTCCGCTAAAGCAAGAAAAGCAGAAAGAATTTTTACCCGGTCAATTTCTTTCTCTGTGAGTATTTGTGTTTCTTTTATGGATTTCAGTATTTTTCCCGAAAAGCCATGGTGAAAAGCTGTAATCAAAGCACATAGGACCTGTTCTTTGTGAGACCACCCGAATATATGTGCATTGGCTGTCATATAAGCGCTGTGGCGTGCATGGCTGTAATAATTAATGACTTGTCCCGCATCGTGAAGCAATCCGGCCATGTGCAATAAAGTACGCATTCGATCAGGCATTTGATATATTTTCCGCCACTGATCGAACATGGATAAGGCGAGAGCAGTCACATAACGGGTATGGTCATGATCTTTTAGCGGAAGTGTGGAATAATAGTTTCGTACGGAAGACAGGAGCATATTATGCTGAAGCTCTTTGTTTTTGTCGTAAATGGGATCATACCAATGATAGAAAAGCCCCTCACGGAGACCGCAGCCGGAAATGGTGAGAGATTCGGCTTTTGTCAAAGTAAGGATTTCTCTGACAATAAGAGCACCTGCATTTATAATATCTCCACGCTCAGCAGAAAGTCCCGGTATTTTTCTTCGTTCTTCCGGTGAAGATTTTAAAATCATATGTATCACGGAAAGTAATCCTTGTGAGGATACTTTGTAATTATGGAGTTTTGAAAGAGGATAACCAGAGTATCTCTGGTGTATTTTCGCCAGGTTTCGGATTGTGCCGCCTATACCGATGACGGGAATAGGAGACTTGGGAAGCCAGGGAATAGATTGAAGTTTACTTTTTATGTAGGAGCGGATATGTTTTATTTCCGCTGCGGAAAGGAGACCGGAAGATTTAAATTTTTCCGTCAAACTGACAGCACCTATGGGAATACTAACAGAATGCAGCTGCTTTTTGTTTTTTACCAAGGATATTTCTATACTGGCGCCGCCTAAATCAAAAAGTAGAAATTCCGATGTGTCAATCGTATGTATCACTCCGGAAAAACCGAGTGCAGCTTCCTGCTTCCCGCTGATAATCGTCATGGGAATATTGGCAGCGGAATGGACTCGCTTCAGGAAAGAAGAACCGTTGCGGGCTGTTCGTACGGCAGCCGTGGCAACTGCAAGTGTCTTTGTCACCTGGTGAACTTTGGCAAGATGTGCATATACCTTGAGACAGTCAATTGCACGGTTCTGTGCGGCATCCGTAAGAAACGGAGAATCATCGCTCATTCCTTCCGCCAGGCGGATAGAACGTTTTTCCTGATATATGAGTTGATAAATTCCTTTGGCGCTGACAGAGATGATGATGAAGCGGATGGAATTGGAGCCAAGATCAATGATGGCGATGCGGTTCATAATTTACCCCTTTCTTGCCGTACGGTTATTACTATTTTACAACACATAAAAAAGCTGTGGTGATTAAAATTCGTGTAGGAAAACATGGTGTCTTTTTCTTTAATATATACGCAGGATACGGTGTTTTTTAGTATAATAAATATGAAAAGATGCATTTCATGTATAATTTATCCGCGGAAGCGAGGGGAGTTAAATGGCAGAAGAGAATTCATTTGTTTATGGAATCATTCATATCGGATCTTCCAGCCTTTCTATGCGTATTGTAGAGTATAAAGATGCGGATACCATCAGAGTGATTGAAGAGGTAAGGAAAGAAACAACTTTTGGGGAAGAAGTATTTATTAATAAGAAATTGTCTTTTACTTCTATACGACGACTTTGTGATATGCTGAACGGGCTGAAACAGCTGCTGCGGGACTATTGTGTAACTGATTACAAAGTATATGCTACAGCAATCCTCAGAGAAGCGGAAAATCGCAGGCCCGTGTTGGATTTGATTCATGTGAATACGGGATTTTATGTGGATGTAGTGGATATGCCGCAGGAGATTTATTACAAGCATTATCTTCTTCAGTATCTCATACAAAAAAGCAGAAACGGTAAGAGATATGATTATGGAGATAATTTGCTTTTTGTGGATATTACGTCAGGCTGCGTAGGGTTGACAGCCTGGGAAAATGGTTCTTTGCGGTATCAGCATAATGTGCATATCGGCACGCTTCGTCTGTTGGAAACATTTAAGCAGAATCAAAGGGATTCTCTTGATTTTCCGCAGGCGATGGCGGAATATATCCATGCAATTATGAGCCCTTTGTGGGGGGCGATTAAAAGGTATCATCCGAGCAGTATTATTTTGTCCGGAAGAGAAGCCCGAATTATTGCAAGTTTGATGAGACTTAGCATGGATGCGGAAAATAAGGCGGAAGTTAAAGCAGATGCATTTAAAAAGTTGTATATGGAAGCAGGATCACTTTCAGCATCACGTACAAGACAAAAGTACTATGTCAGTGAGCAATGGGCAATGACAGTTCTTCCTACTATTCATATATATAAAGAAATATTGGACAATGTTCCCGTAGAACATATTTTGATGTTTGGGACAACTTTTGTCGAAGCGGTGACTATGTTTTATGGAGCAGAGAAAGTAAAAGAACCTTTTATCTTATATATGCAGACGCAAAACATTGAGTTGACACGATCTATTGCCGCGGCCTATTATTATGAACCGCTCCATACAAAGGCCCTTGAACTGTACAGCCATGTAATTATTGCCGGTTTAAAGAAAAAAAGCGGGCTTACGAAGCGGGACGAATTTCTTCTGCGGATGGCGATTATTCTTTATCAAATTGGAAAATATGTAAATCTTCTGGATTCGCAGGCGCATGCCTGGAATTTAATAAGAGGTACGGATATATTTGGCATATCAGATAAAGAAAAAGATATTGAGGCAAGTGTCGTGTACTATGACCATAAGGGAAATCCAAGTGATGATGACACACCATTCCGTATTTTGTCAGATACGGCGAAGATGACGGCCTTAAAATTAATTTCCATATTTCGTATGGTTCGTGCCATGGATATTTCTCGAAAGCAGAAATTGAAAGATATAACAGCTCGTGCAACAGGTGATATTTTGATTATTGAATACGACAGCAGGGAAAATACGGCTCTTGAAACATGGATGTTTGATAAAAATAAAGAGTTCTTTGAAAATGTGTATGGTCTTGAAGTGAAATTGGAGCGTAGATGATTATGGAAACGGATGTAAAAAACAGTCGGTATTACTTAAACCGGGAATTATCCTGGCTGCAATTCAATAAACGTGTGCTTCAGGAAGCTGTAGATACCAGTAATCCTCTGCTGGAGAAGTTAAAGTTTCTGGCTATTACCAGTTCTAATTTAGATGAATTTTTTATGATCCGTGTGGCAGGACTTAAACACCAGAAAGAAAATGGTGTGAAAAGACGGGATATTGCGAATATGACACCAACAGAACAATTGGAAAATATTTCAGATGCCTGTCAGAAGTTGGTCGCCCAGCAATATATGCATTTGAAAGGCATTTTAAAAGAATTGGAGACAGAAGGGCTTGTATTTATAAAGCCGGCGGATGCGGATGAGCGGCAGAAACAATGGATGGGAAATTATTTTGAACGTGAAATTTTTCCTGTAGTGACACCGATGGCGGTGGATTCTTCGCACCCTTTTCCGTTCCTTGCATCCAAAAGTCTGAATATCGCCATGCTTTTGGAGAAAAATGAGCGTGATGAAGAAATGGATGAAGAAAATGATATTGATGTAAAAACAGCCATTGTTCCGGTGCCATCTGTGCTGCCGCGCATAATCCGTCTGCCTGATGTATCTGAAGCAAACAGCAGGCATTGTTTCGTTTTTCTTGAAGATATGCTTATGTTTTATGCAGCACGATTTTTTGTCGGCTATGATCTGCTTGAAGCCCGTGCATTCCGGATTACGAGGGATGCGGACCTTTATATCGATGAGGAAGATGCCCAGGATCTTGTGGTGGAAGTGGAGCGCCAATTAAAGAAACGGCAGCGTGGGCAAGCGGTACGCCTTGAGTTCGAAGTGGGAACGAGCCGGTTTATGCGGCGATTCATGACACAGGAAATGAATCTTGAAAAAGAAGATATGTATCAAATTGACGGGCCTTTGGATATGACTGTATTTTTTGGATTTTGCGGCATAAAGGGATATAATCATCTCCGCTATCCCGAGGCACATCCGCATTCGCCCTGGAGCATGCTCGAGCTGAAGCGTACTCCGGAAACAAATATTTTTGATATGATCCGGGAAAAAGATCTGTTGATTCATCTTCCCTATGAGTCTTTTGATGAATCAGTAGTTAATTTCTTGTATTCGGCAGCAAATGATAAAGATGTGTTGGCAATCAAGCAAACACTCTATCGTGTCAGTTCTTCAAGTCCTGTTGTCCAGGCGCTGGAAAAAGCTGTTCAGAATGGGAAACAGGTCACTGTTTTGATGGAAGTAAAGGCCCGCTTTGATGAAGCCAATAATATACTTATGGCAAGGCGGTTGGAAAAGGCGGGAGCCCATGTCATCTATGGTTTAGTCGGACTTAAAACTCATTCCAAATGTACTCTTGTCATCCGTCGTGAAAAAGATGGAATCCGTCGTTATGTTCATGTAGCGACCGGAAATTATAATGCGTCAACAGCGAAGCTTTATACAGATTTAGGGATACTGACCTGCAATGACCGTTTTGGAATTGATGCATCAGCTTTCTTTAATCTTCTTTCTGGATATTCTGACCCGCCAATCTGGGATTCTTTTATTGTAGCGCCAATTAACTTGAGACAACGCTGCATAGAACTCATTGACAGGGAAATCCATTTTGCGAAAAATGGGGAAGATGCCCATATGATTGCGAAAATGAATTCTCTTTTAGATAAGGGGATTATTGAAAAATTGTATGAGGCATCGCAGGCGGGAGTAAAAATTGAATTGATTGTACGTGGCATCTGCGTTCTGATTCCGGGGATTCCCGGAATAAGTGATAATATTACAGTGCGCAGTATAGTGGGACGTTTTTTGGAACACAGCAGGATATTCTGGTTCCGAAATGGGGGACGTGAGGAACTTTATATAAGCAGTGCTGACTGGATGCCAAGAAATCTAAATGATCGTGTGGAGCTCATGGTACCTATTGAAGATCCGGAGATCAAGCGGCGTTTAAAACAGATGGTGGATATTGAATTGTCTGATAACCAGAAAGCACATATTATGCAGGCTGATGGTACTTGGTTGAAGACTATTTCCGCGGAGAATCAGTTATGTGCACAGGAGTATTTTCAGAAGATTGCAGAAAAACGTGATGCGGAAGATGAAATGACATTGGCACAAAAACTGGAACCATATACACCTGTACTTGGGCATGGAGATGGATCTGATTAAAGGATTCCGATAAAGTTTCTGATTGGATATAATTGTATAAACGGTTGTTGCTGGGAAAAAACTCAACAATAGCCGTTATTTTATAAACAGGGAAGCTGGTGAATGGGTAAACGAAGGAAAGTATATTATCCACTTTTGGCATCTATTTCGGACGTTTTTGGGAAATGACACCTTTAATTGCCTATTATTAAAACAAATTACCCACTTTTAATAAAATTATAATTTTTCAGATAATTGAAACCTAGGAAGAATGAGACAAAAAGAGACCATAAAAAATAATGGAACTAAAAAAATTTGTAAATTGATCAAGTCAGGAATAAAAGAGGTACTAAGAGGCATTCCTTTTGAAAAGTGAGATTTAGTGTTTATGTATTTTAGAACTTTATGGATAAGTCCACTGGAGAAACAATATGTTTACAATATGGACGTAGGGGAGTAACTTAATTTAATTAAGTTACTCGTGGATTTAAAAGATATATATAATTTTATTTTGTTTATGTAAAGCATAGGTTGATTTATATATTATGCGATAAATTATGATTAAAATTAGCAAAAATATATTGTAAACCAAACAGTATTTGACAGAATGTCCACCTATGGTAGAATAATGCCTGTAGGAGAGACATTATGAAGATATTTATTAAAGAAAAAGTAAAAATCATGGTTGCTGTATTATTTCTTATTGCCGCAGCAATTATGCATACTGAGTTTGTTCTTGCAAACGTAAATCCAGCTTCTTTGCCGGAAATTAAAAATATCACTGTATATGACGGCGAAGTGAGGACTGTTGTAAAAACCCGGGGGAATACCTTTAAGGATGTTCTTGATTCGCTTTCGCAGCCGCTAAGGATGCATGATACTTATTGGACCAGTACAGAAAAATTAAAAGATGGGGCAGTTCTTTATGTGGAACGTTCGGTGCCGGTCACTATTATTGAAAATGATAAGGAAAAAATAATTTATACAACACAACAGACTGTTCAGGGAGCGGTCAATGACGCTGGATATGATTGGCGTAAAATGATGCCGCTGGAAGATGGTTTATCGAAGGTTCATGAAAATATGAAGATTCATATGGTTCCGTATACGGCTCGTAATGTAGTTCGTGAAGAATCTGTTCCCGCAGGATATACCATGTGGTATGATAGTTCTCTTGCGCCTGATGAAGTGGTGGTTATTCAAGAGGGGACACCTGAACGGCGGCGTCTTGAAATTGAAGAATTTATTTCAGATGGTAAGGTGATTCATGAAAGCGTTTTCAAAGTAGAAACACTTGAGGCTGGGGTCAAGGGTATTGCGCGGACCGGGAAAAGAGATGGTGCCGTGGGATGGGTGACTACAATGAACGCTACCGCCTATCATCCTAATGATGGCGGTGGAGACGGTATAACGGCGACCGGGACTAAAGCAGGTTATGGAACTGTAGCGGTAGATCCAAGCGTAATCCCTTTGGGGTCTAAATTGTATATTCCGCAGTATGGTGAAGCGATAGCTGCGGATACGGGCGGAGCGATTGTCGGGCATAAAATTGACCTTTGTATGGAAAGCTACGAAGAATGTTACCAGTTCGGCCGTCGCGATGTGCAGGTATTTATAAATTATTAAGTGACTTAAATGTTTTTGGAAATCGGTATCTTCCTCTTTGCGATAAGGCGAGGGGAAAGACGCCGGTTTTTATTTTTGCGGAAGCGTCTGTTATAATATAAAAACAGGAGGCTTTATGTTCACTATTTTGGTTACTTTTCTTACTGTTATCGCGGATCAAATCACAAAGTATTTCGTGTGTATAAATATGGATCTGGGAGAAACTATACCTGTCATAAAAAATGTTGTCCACTTAACTTATATCATTAATCCGGGGGCGGCATTTGGCTTATTTCCCCATCAGGATGTGCTGTTCTTGGGAATAGTCATGATACTATTACTTGCTTTTGCTTGGCTTAGGAATCGTATTCCTCAAAAGCCGGTATATTTTCCTTTATCTATTGGGTTATTACTTGGCGGAGCGGTGGGAAATGCCTTGGATCGGTGCAGAATAGGCGGGGTTGTTGATTTTTTTGATTTTCGTATCTGGCCTATTTTTAACGTGGCGGATATTGCGATTTGTATAGGTGTGGCATGTATTGCATTTTATTTTTGGAGACATGATTGAATGAATCAGAATGTTTACTTGGTGTCTGTTGCAGATGAAGGGAAACGGCTGGATCAATTTTTAAAGGAGCGGACCGGGTTAACTCGTTCTGAGGTACAAAAGTGGATTAAGGCGGGGAATGTAAGTTTACTGCCGAAGAAGATGATTCATTCGAATTATCATGTATCTGAAGGAGACCGTATCTCGTTTTTTTGGGAGGAGAAGAAAAAACAGGAACTTATTGGGCAAAATATCCCTCTTGATATTTTATATGAAGACAATGATATGATTGTCATCAATAAGAGAAGAGGTGTGGTAGTTCATCCCGGAGCGGGAAATACGGAAGGAACGCTGGTGAATGCTCTTCTTTTTCATTGCGGCGAACAACTGAGAAGTGTGGGGGATCCTGAAAGGCCAGGGATTGTCCATCGTTTGGATAAAGATACATCGGGTGTCATGGTGGCGGCCAAATCGGAACGGGCATATGGTATTTTACAAGAGGAAATTGCCAGTCATAAAGCACAGCGCTGTTATATCGCACTGGTGCACGGGCAGATGGAAGGCGATACTGGTGTAATTCGGCTGCCTTTGGGGAGAAGTACTAAAGATCGCATGAAATGGGATGTGCTGCATGAAACAGGCAGGCCTGCGGTAACGCATTTTCATGTTATAGAATATCTACCGCATTACTCATGGATTGAGTGCAAACTGGAAACGGGACGTACGCATCAGATTCGTGTTCATATGGCACATATCAGGCACGCGGTAGTCAATGATCCGTTGTATGGCTGGAAGAAAGATCATTTTCCGATAAAGGGACAGGCGCTGCATTCCCATACGTTGGAATTATGCCATCCTATTACGGGAGAAGCTATGCATTTTGAGGCGCCTGTGCCGGAAGATATGATAAACTGCCTTAATTTAGCAAGGAAAGAAAGCATGCTATAATGAGGAAATCAAAAATAAATATATCGGGATTTAAAATCGGTACAGCAGAGAACAGAGATGGGTTGACCGGTGTTACCGTTATTTTGGCACCTGATGGCGGTGCAACGGCCGGTGTAGATGTCCGCGGCTGTGCACCTGGGACAAGAGAGACGGATTTATTGGATCCAAGAAAAACCGTGCAAAAAATTCATGCCGTTGTTTTGTCAGGGGGATCTGCGTTCGGCTTGGAAGCCGCATCGGGATGTGTGAAATACCTGGCGGAACAGGGGGTGGGATTCCCGATAGGGAATGTATGTGTCCCGATTGTATGCAGTGCAGTGCTTTTCGATCTGATGATTGGAGATGAAAAAGCTTATCCTGATTTATTGATGGGATATGAAGCGGCTAAATCTGCATCCTCAGAATTCTTATCAGGATGTAACGGTGCCGGGACAGGTGCTACGGTGGGTAAATTGCTTGGATTTGGAAATGCCATGAAAAGCGGAGCAGGTTACCATGAGATTTCTTTACCCGGTGGTCTTCGCGTTGGTGCTTATGTGGTGGTCAATGCCTGCGGAGAGGTATTTGATGGAGAAAAAATATTCGCCGGTGTTTTTTCCCGGAGCAGAAAAAAGATCATATCTTCTCATGAATTGATGCTTAGCGGTATCACGCGGGAGTTTAGCGGAGCAAATACCACGATCGCCTGCGTTATTACAAATGCAGCACTGAGTAAAGCGGAATGCAGTATAGTATCCGGTATGGCACATGACGGATATGCCCGATCTATCCGGCCGGTCCATACGACAATGGATGGAGATGCGATTTTTACAATGGCTTCTGGAGAGTATGAGACGGCGGTGGATACGGTAGGCTATCTGGCAGAAGATGCCATCCGGCTGGCAGTGATTGATGCCATAAAAAATACGGAAACTATGGGAGGATGCATTTCGTATAATGATATTTTTTCCGGGTAATGTTTTGACAAGTATTCCGAGTTTGATTTAAAATAATAGTGTTCTGGGGATGTACCGGTTTCGACAGGAGATTCTGTATCATAAAAAGCGAGTCGGGATTCCATCTACCCCGTTAAACGGTGGAAAAACTTAAACGCAAAACATGATTTTGCTTTAGCAGCTTAATCTGCTAATGTCCCCTAAAGTTTTCCTATGACTTCAGGCTGACATCAACCAATAGGATACCGAGAGAGGAGGCTTGGGACTTTTTAGGGAAACTAATTCCAAGATCGGCAAAGGTAGTTTGTTTTTGTACGATACTTTGCTTAAATAAAAAACAAGAACTGCACTCGGAGAAGTTTATGGGGCAGGCTTTTTGGACAGGGGTTCGACTCCCCTCATCTCCACCAGAAGTGTTTTCAGGTCATATACATGGCCTGTTTTTTTATGACTTAATATATCAAAAAAAGTATATTGACAAAATTCGATTAGTCGACTATGATAATCTTAGTAAATTAATCTTTCATAGAAAAGGAGTGTTCGATATGATCCAGCCAATTAAAGGAGTAGAAAAAGTGAATGAAGTTATTTCAGGCGGGAATGTAATTATAGGGGTTAGTGCGCCATGGTGCGGTTATTGCCGTCGTCTTCGCCCGGTTTTAGAAAAGATTTCCGCGGAAATTGATGTGCCGATCTATGGACTTAATTTTGATGAAGATCAGGCTGTTGCCGAAAAGTACGAAGTAGATACAATTCCTACATTGCTTTTCTTCCGTGATGGAAAACCGGTGGATAGTATCGTTGGTTATGGTAATGTAGGATATTCGGAATTAATGGAATTTGTGAACAAGAATAATGTAAAATAACCGAAATACAAAAAGTTGTGACTGAAAAATTTTTGGTCACAGCTTTTTTAGTGTATGATGGTAGAAGTTAAGATAATTGAAATGGGTTTATGTGAGGGAGTAAATATAGTATGGAGAAAGATGGTATAAATTCATTCGGAGCTTATCTGGAACTGATTACGAATAGAAATCCCGTTGTACATCAAATCACTAATTTTGTAACTGCTAATGATTGTGCCAATGCAGTGTTGGCTATGGGGGGGCGCACCGTAATGGCAGATTATATTGAAGAGATTGAAGAAATTACCGGTGCAGCAGATAGTCTTGTTTTGAATTTGGGTGTGCCATCAGAAGAAAGACTCCAATCATTATTGTTAGCAGGAAAGGCTGCTAATAAAAAAAGGATTCCTGTTGTTTTTGATCCAGTAGGATGTGGAGCAAGTTCTTTCCGTAGGAATGCTGCTAAAGAGTTGCTGCATGAAGTGGAAGTATCCGTAATTCGAGGAAATTCATCTGAAATACAATGTTTATTTGATAAGTACAATCGGATGAGGGGAATTGACGCAGAGACGGAGTTTGATTCTATTTGCACCGTACGAAAATTTGCGAAAAAGACACATGCGGTTGTTGTTATTACGGGAGAAAGAGATATAGTTACTGACGGGGATAGGATGTATATGATTGAAAACGGTTGTAAAGAAATGTCTTTACTGACAGGAACGGGTTGTATTTGCAGTGCGCTTACAGGCTTATTTCTCGGTGCAGATACGAAGGCGGTGTATTCTGCTGTTTGTGCAGCAGCCTGTGTGGGGATTGCAGGTGAATTGTCATGGAAGAGATATGGGGAGTGTGGATTGGGGCATTTTCATATGGGATTATTTGACATGCTTGGGAATATGAGAAAAGAAATTTTTGAAGCAGAGGCACGTATTCATGAAATTTGATTGTTCGTTATATTTAGTGGCTGATACCGGTACGACAGAAAGAAGAAAATTAGATAAAAAAGTCGAATTGGCAATCAGAGGTGGATGCACGATGGTACAGTTGCGTGAGAAAAATGGAAATATGAAAGAGTTTTATCATGACGCGGCTGCACTGAGGAGGATAACTGATACATACAGTATACCGCTCATTATTAATGACAGATTGGATTTGATGCTTGCAATAGACGCACCGGGCATCCATGTAGGGCAAAATGATATACCTGCTTCCATTGTGAGACGGCTTATCGGTGCAGAAAAAATTATGGGTGTATCCGCTCATAATGTGGAAGAGGCGTTGCAGGCGGAGCGTGATGGAGCAGATTATATTGGTGTGGGGGCAGTATTTTCTACGAACACGAAAAAAAATACGAAAAATGTTACGATAAAAATGTTACAGGAGATAGTAAAGGCCGTTTCTATTCCTGTAGTAGCCATTGGAGGCATTAATTGCAGCAATGTTAAATACTTGCATGAAACCGGTATAAGCGGGATCGCGGTTGTTTCCGCAATTTTAGGGGCGGCACAAGCATATAGTGCCGCAAAAAAAATGAAAAAGGTGGTAATCAGCACATTAAATATAAAAAAATAAATATAGCAGCAACTAATAGCTATATGTTTAAAGTATCGGTTAAATCTGCAAGAAGACACATTTGACTTAAAGATAGAACGCTGTTATAATAACTTCTACTGATGCACCAGTGCATAGTAAGTCCGGTTCCATTTTTTCAAAAGGATTCAAAAGA
>ENA-OPAV01001108-OPAV01001108.1-human-gut-metagenome-genome-assembly--contig:-NODE-1108-length-19229-cov-7.235527_pt1 | contig 19229 bp, 18 predicted proteins | sample MGYA00241056_ERZ501428 | MGnify/ENA primary metagenome ERZ501428 (study PRJEB25962, sample SAMEA2042621) | human gut metagenome | biome: human gut; feature: human-associated habitat; material: faeces... | reverse complement strand
CGAACATCATGCTCACAGACCCTAACGCCGATGTGATTATCATAGACCCAGAGCGAGAGTATTCGCCCCTTGTGAAAGCGATGCAGGGCGAGGTCATTCATATTTCGGCTACAAGCGAAAACCATATCAACGCTATGGATATGAACTCCGATTACGGCGACGGTGCAAACCCCGTTATCCTCAAATCGGAGTTTATTTTATCCCTCTGCGAGCAGCTCATCGGCGGCAGCAGTCTTGGGGCAAAGCAAAAGTCTATCATTGACCGCTGTACGGCGAGTGTGTACCGCCATTATCAGCAGGGCAATTATCAAGGAACGCCGCCGACCTTGCAGGACTTCCGTGAGGAGCTGTTAAAGCAGAACGAGCCAGAAGCAAAGGAAATCGCTCTTGCGATTGAGCTGTTTACGGACGGCTCTCTCAATACCTTTGCGAAGCATACCAATGTTGACACCCACAGCCGCCTTATCTGCTATGACATTTTAGATTTAGGCAAGCAGTTACAACCAATCGGTATGCTCGTTGTCCTCGACAGTATTCTCAACCGCATCACGCAGAACAGAGCCAAAGGCAGAAACACATTCATTTTCATTGATGAGATTTATCTGCTTTTCCAACACGAATACTCTGCAAATTTCCTCTTTACCCTCTGGAAGCGTGTGCGTAAATACGGTGCGTACTGTACGGGTATTACGCAGAATGTAGACGACCTTTTGCAGAGCCATACCGCAAGGACGATGCTTGCTAACAGTGAATTTATCATTATGCTTAACCAAGCGTCCACGGACAGACTTGAGCTTGCCAAGCTCCTTAATATCTCCGACCTTCAGATGAGCTATATCACGAATGTCGGTGCAGGACAGGGATTACTCAAAGTTGGCAGCTCCCTTGTGCCGTTTGTAAACAAGTTCCCACGCAATACCGAGCTTTACAAGTTGATGACGACCAAGTTCGGTGAGGTCTAAGAAAGGAGGTCTTTTATGGCTGATATTAAATTCCGTGATACGGCTCACCGTGATTTCTTTCTGGAAAATATGATGAAATGCAGAGTGAACGACTGTTATCACAGGGCATTTTTCTATGTGATGGGTATCGCTTCGGAAACGAGGGCGAACATCAACCAGATGTTCAATTTCAAGGAGGACTGCATCGAGCCAGAGGGTATGCACGGCGGCTGGCAGACAAGCGGAACAGTCAAGGTCTGCCATCTTGCTTTTAACCTTTGGAACGGGTATGCAGAGGAAGGGCGGGAACGGTATTTCACGCCAGAGGAGTTGTTTTGCTGTGAGTTTGCTCCCTACTTTATGGAGGGTATCAAGGTCAGATACCCAGAATATTGCAGGGAGCTTCCTGCTCCCAGAAAACAGACGGAAATTTCAAGATAAGAAAGGAAAAGCCTATGAAGAATTATAAATCTATTATCTGTATTGCCGCCGCCGTGTGCCTGTTAGGTACGGCGGCTTTTTGCGGCTTCCGTATTTACCATCACTATGCACAGGTGGACGAACAGACGGAAGACTTTGAGGAGATTGCCGAAATGGTAGAGCAGGCTCCCACGGATGAAACCGTGCCAGACGATGCCCCTGTCAGCGAGGGGGAAGATGTGCTTGCCAAGTATCAGGAATTGTATTTACAGAATGAGGATATGGTCGGTTGGATTTCCATTGCCGGCACGACAATCAATTATCCTGTGATGCAGAGTAGGAACAATCCGAATTTCTATCTGAAGCACAATTTTGAAAAAGAGTACAGCGATTTAGGAACGCCTTATGTGCAGGAGAATTGCGATATTGCTGAAAGTGACAATCTGGTTATCTACGGTCATCACATCAAGGGTGGCAAGATGTTTGGAGCGTTGGAGGATTACAAGTCCAAGAACTTCTATGAGGAACACAAGACTATTCAGTTTGATACCCTCACAGAGCAGGCAGAGTATGAAATCGTCGCTGTGTTTAAGACTGTGGCGTACAGTTCTGAGGGCTTCCGATACTATGACTTTGTTGATGCGGAGAATGAGGAAGATTTTAATTCCTATGTCGGGAAGTGCAAGGAGCTTGCTTTGTATGATACAGGTGTGACCGCTGAATACGGCGACAGGCTCATTACCCTTTCCACCTGCGAATACTCCGCACGGAACGGCAGGCTCGTTGTAGTGGCAAAAATGGTCGGCTGATTTGAACGCAAATTCTCTGGGAAAGGAGGTTTTCTATGGCTGATATAAAAACCAGAGATGCGGTCAAAGGTACGATAAAGACCATAGATAAAGCCGCCATAGCCAGTGAGCGTATGAAGTCTGCCTATGTGGAGATAAAGGAAAGGGCAGAACAGGGATACTACGCTGACGAAAACTCTGCCACAGAATATGCTGCGGATAGGATTTCTTATGCGGCAGACCGTGTAAAGGACGAAGGTATCCACCAGTTCAATAAGCAGGGGCAAAAGGCAGTTAAGACAACGCAGGAGAATATCGGTAAGGCAAAAGATAAAATAAGCGATTTCAAGCAAAGTCGGGCTGTCAAAGCCGCAGAACAGAAAGCAATACAGAATATGTCAGAACAACACGGCTTGCAGATCCGTCACGGGGTTGCAAGCCGTTCCACTGCATCCGATGTTTCCCAGACAGCAAAATCGCAGTTGATAAAGACCCGACAGCAGGGGCGAAAAATGATTAAGACCACAGCCCGAAATGCAGAAAAAGCGGTGAAATCAACTGCTAAGGGAACGGTCAAGACTACCGAAAAGGGAATTAAAACCGCACAGGCAACTTCTAAGGCGGCAATCAAAACGACAGAAACCTCGGTAAAAACAGCACAGGCAGTGGCAAAGGTTTCTGCGAAAACTGCCCAAAAGGCAGCACAGGCGGCAAAAGCCACCGCAAAGGCAACCGCTGAAGCAACAAAAGCTACGGTCAGAGCCACCATAGCTGCGGTCAAGGCGATTATTGCAGGAACAAAAGCTCTGATTTCCGCTTTAATTGCAGGTGGTTGGATTGCAGTTGTGATTATTCTCATTGTTGTCCTGCTCGGCTGTGCTGTTTCCCTGTTTGGTGGCGGAAGCGGGAGCAACGCCTATACGCCTGTCAGTGCGGAGGTGGAAGCCTACACGCCGCTGATACAGAAGTATGCGAAGCAGTACGGCATCCCCGAATATGTGGAGCTTATCAAGGCGGTGATGATGCAGGAAAGCGGCGGGCGTGGGCTTGACCCCATGCAGGCGGCGGAGGGCAGCTTTAACACAAGGTATCCCCATGAGCCGAACGGAATACAAGACCCAGAGTATTCTATCCAGTGCGGCGTACAGGAGCTGAAAGCCGCACTTATCTCTGCCGAGGTGGAAAACCCGATTGACATGGAGCGTATCAAGCTCGCCTTGCAGGGCTATAACTTCGGCAACGGGTATATCTCATGGGCAAAAACCAACTACGGCGGTTATTCCTACGCCAATGCGGTAGAATTTTCCACCATGCAGGCACAGCGGTTAGGGTGGGAAAAATACGGCGATACGCAGTACCCCGCCCATGTGTTACGCTATTACCCATACGGACGGGCGTTTACAAGCGGCGGCAACCAAGCCATTGTAGAGGTCGCCTTGACGCAGCTCGGCAATGAGGGCGGTCAGCCTTATTGGAGTTGGTACGGCTTTGATGGGCGTGTGGAATGGTGTGCCTGCTTTGTGTCGTGGTGTGCCGACCAGTGCGGCTATCTGGACAGCGGCATCGTGCCGAAATTCTCCCTCTGTTCAGACGGTGTGGATTGGTTTCGGGGCAACGGACAATGGCAGGGAAAGGATTATGAGCCGAAAGCAGGCGACATTATCTTTTTCGACTGGAGCAACGACGGGCAGGACGGAGATGCTGACCATGTGGGTATCGTGGAGAAATGTGAGAACGGTGTTGTTTACACCGTGGAGGGCAACTCTGGAGATGCCTGCCGACAGAACAGCTACCCCGTAGGATATTATGAAATCCTCGGATATGGCTGTCCGAGCTATTAGAAAAAGGGCGAAAGAAAACCAGAGGTTTATCCCTCTGGCTCTTTTGCCTTACATAGTCCGTTTACCGTTGCTTCTATGACGGAAAGCTCTTTATCGTCCAATCTGTTGAGCTGTGCGTCTAAGCGTCTGCGGACAGAACTTTTTTCGACTTCCTTATTTGGGAATATGTACTCGTCAACGGATACATCGAACATTGTCACAAGCTGAATGAATAACTCCAGACTTGGATATTGCCCCTCGTTTTCGATTGCCTGCAAATGTCTTGGGTCGTAATCAACGATGCGGGCAAGCTGCTCTCTGGTCATACCTCTGGCTGTTCTGGCTCTCTTAATAGCCTGACCGATAGGCATAAAATCGAAGTCAAAATTGTTGTTCCTTTCGTCCATAAGCTCACCACCTATTCTCTGAAAATCTTACTCTTATATTTTACAGAGATGTGGCTTCTGATTGAACGCTGTAAAATCTCCTATAATAGGAGATTAAATAGCCTATTAGCAGAGGTAAAAAAGCTATAAAGCTATACCGTTTTTCGGAAAGGTGAAAATTGGGTGAAAGTTTTCTGAAAGGCATTGCAAAAACTAACGTATGGTAGTATAATAACTAACACAAAGTACAGGAGGTGCATTGATGAACAGAAAAGAAGAAATTATCCTTGTTACATTGGAACTTGCAGCAGAGAACGGATTAAGTAATGTATCAATGGCTCAAATAGCAGAAAAAATGGGAATACGAAAACCGTCGCTGTATAACCATTTCAAATCAAAAGAAGAAATTATTGCTGCAATGTATCAGTATTTAAGAGAGAAATCAAAGGAGCAATTATCTCTTGCGGATATTGATTATGGGGAATTTATCAAAGAAAAAAGTATGGAAGAAGCATTGGCGCAATCAGTGGAAAATTACAGCAGTATAAGCACCGAAAGCAAAATGTTATCTTTTTACAAGGTCATTTATTCAGAGCGTTCCGTCAATCCAACCGCTGCTAAAATTATGGCAGAGGAAACAAGAAAAATGATTTTGGCAACCAAAAATCTGTTTTATGCCTTGCAAGTACACAAAAAAATCTGTATTGGGGATATTGATATGGCTGCTACATCTTTTGCAATGACGGTTCATGCCATGATGGACTATCAATTAGACTGTTCCTGTTCTGGCGAACCTGTCGGACAGGATATGATACAAAATTATATCAAATGGTTTTGCAACCAATACGGAGGAATGAATGATGAAAAAAACATTGATTAACTGGTTAGGACTTTTGGGAGTAGTATCACTGTTATCCTATACCGCAGCGGTAATTTTTGCTCCAACAGCATATCCCGGTTATAACTGGATGGCGCAGGCAGTTAGTGATTTAAGTGCTAACAATGCACCGTCCAAAACACTATGGGAACAATTAGCGTCTTTGTATGGTGTATGCGGAATTGTTTCAATAATGGCGGTTTGTGTTTTTATTCAAGGGAAACTAAATAAAACAATCCGTATCGGCATTTATCTTTTTGCCGTAATGAATTGGGTATCAAATGTAGGTTATACAATGTTTCCATTATCAGATAGCGGCAATGCAGGAGCTTTTCAAGATATTATGCACATTTATGTGATAACAGTGCTTGTCGTGTTGCTTTCCATTGTTTCACTTGTTGCAATTATGATTGGCGGGTATCGGGACAAAAAATATCGTTCTATGGCACTATGGGCGACAATGGCACTGCTGCTTATGTTTGCGGGAGCAATCGGAACAAATATAGTTCCGAGGGATTTTTTCGGTATTCCAGAGCGTTTCAGTGTGTTTGCTGCTACGGGATTTAATGCTGTATTGGGAATTTACCTGTTTCGTGGTTTTGGAGGGATTAGTGAAAGTGAGTAAGATTGAATGGGTACGATGCCCTGTCTGCGGAAATAAAACAAGATTACAGATAAGGCAAGATACAGAATTGAAAAATTTCCCTCTTTATTGTCCGAAATGCAAACAGGAAAGTTTGATTGATGCAAAGGATTTACAGGTAACCGTTATTAAAGGATTTGAAGCAAAAACACATAGCTGAAATAATAATGCGGCAAATCGCAATTCGTAGAGGTGATATTTTGAAAAAAATAATTTTATATATTCATGGAAAAGGCGGAAGCTATTTAGAAGCGGAACAGTACAAGAAAAATTGTTTGAATTTTGATATTATTGGGATAGACTACAATGATTATATCCCGTGGATTGTAGAAAGCCAAATCCAATCGGTCTATGACAAAGTGCATGAAAGATACGATTCTATTTATTTGATTGCAAACAGTATAGGAGCTTATTTTTCAATGCACACATTACAGAATTGCGATATTGAAAAGGCTTTATTTATATCGCCTGTACTTGATATGGAACGTCTTATACTGGACATGATGAGTTGGGTAAATGTATCGGAAAAGGATTTGTGCGAAAAAGGGGAAATTCCTACAAACTTTGGAGAAACATTATCATGGAAATATTTATGCTTTGTTAAGGAAAATCCTATAACATGGAATGTTCCAACAGAAATCCTATATGCAGGAAATGATAATCTCGTATCCCGTCAAACGGTAAATGAATTTATCAGTAGCCACAATGCACACCTTACTGTAATGGAAAATGGGGAGCATTGGTTTCATACAGACGAACAACTTGCCTTTTTAGATGTTTGGATGAAAAAGGCAATAGGCTAAATTCCAGTTGATATTTCACATATTTTAGGAAATTTAATAACTGTTATATTTAATTATCAAATTCTTCGCAAACCCTTGAAAATACTAAGTTTGTAGCAAGTGAGCTTTCCCTTACTCTTTCCCTTGTGTTATATTCTCACATTGGTTTTCATGAACCTTAATATGGGAAAAAATAAGGGAAAGAAAATTTCATAACACAGTATAACAATAACGACATGGTGAACTGATTGAAATGTTTTCGATATTTAACTCTATAACTGATTATCAAAAGAAAATGGAGATAAGATACGATGAGAACAATTTATGCAGAATATAATATAAACCACGATAGTATTGATGTTTACACAAGTGCTGGATATATGCTTCGCATTGATTGCTGGGAAGCTGAAAAAAATTTAAAAACCACATATGGATCAGAATGTGCGCTTACTTCATTGGCTGTGGATGAGCCTTTGGAATATGCAAGATTATATCTTGAGGGTAATTTACAGATGTGGGTAGATGCAGAAGACTCACTAGAGTTATAATCCTTATCCATATAAATAATATGCAAATATATATCCCATCAATATAGCGAATATACTGAAATAAAAGTATCTTTATAATCAATTTTAACCAAAAGAATATGTTCTTAGAGGAGGTGTCTCCCGAAAGAACATATTCTTCTATTATGGGTAATTATAAATATAGAACATGCTTTTCTTGTGCTACAATTTCTTCACTATGAGTTACAACAATAACTGTTTTTCCCTGTTCACTTAACTCATGCAATATATTCATAACAATCTCACTATTTTTTTTGTCTAAGGAACCAGTTGGTTCGTCTGCTAATACAATCGAACATTTCTTTAGCATTAAACGAGCTAACGCAACTCTCTGCTGTTCGCCACCAGATAATTGATAGACTTTTTTGTTAATTACTTTCTGTAAACCAACTTTTTCAAGAGCTTCATTTATTGAAATATCCGTTCTACCTGATTTTTTTATTATTTCTAGATTTTCTTTTACTGTTTTGTTTTCCAAAAGGGCAAAATTTTGAAATAAAAATCCAACAACTTCTTTGAAATATTTCTGCTTTTTTCCTTTTTTTGCCACATCAAAACCATTCACAATAATAGAACCTTTGTCAGGAGTTTCAATACCTCCAATCATATTAAGTAAAGTACTTTTTCCGCATCCACTTTCGCCACTAATTACCAAAAAACGGCTATCTGGAATTTCCAAATGAAAATTTTTGAACAAAATTTTATCATTATATGCTTTGCATAGATTTTCAATTGTTATCATAAGCAACCTCCTTTTAATGATTTCGGTATGTTTGTTTTTTCAACAATTGTGATATTAAAGAAAATAATTGTAAATTCTATTAGTGCCATAAATGAACTAACAAGAATGCTAATTCCTACTTCAGTCTGTACCGATAATAAAGAATAGATAAGCATACCTACTAATATCACAAAATTTTCCACTACAATCATTTTAAGAAGTGTTTTGTGCCGTTCAAATAAACTATATCCAAAGATTTTCATCAAGGAAATTTTCATTGCATTTTCTCGGAACTCTAGTCTACTTACTGTAACAATAATCATAATATTTAAAAGCAATACAATCGTACAAAGAGAACTTAAAAATCCCACGAGTTTTATTAAAAATGTGTGATTATATAAATACTGTTCATGTACGTTTGTAATTACTAGCTGATAATTTCCAAGCATATCTTCATACTTTTTGCTGATATTTCTTAGCTGTTTTTCATCACATTGAAATAAAACTGCTCCTGCTTTATAGCTTTCAAGATACCCACCATTGACTGCTAAATCTTTGTTTGCCTGATAAATAATTATCGGATTTTTGCTTTTTTCGATACCATTTATTCTACTTGTATCTAAATAGGAAAAGTATTCTGTTTCGCTATACTCTATGTACTGAATATTTAATTGTTGTAAATTATCATGATTTAAAACATGGCTCAAGGAGTCATAGGCTAATTGCTTGTTTTTAGCAAAATATCTATTCTTTGGAATGAAAATAATCAAATCAGAAGATTCATTCTCTACTGCATTTATCTGCTTCGTAAAACCTTGTAACATATCTTTTGCATGATTATTTACATATATCACATCATTTTTATCATTTAAAATATTCAAGCATATTACAGGCTTTAATGTGTTATATTCATTCTTGTATAGTTTATTCCAAAAAGCTTCTTCTTTTTCAGCATTAAAATCAGTAGTCTTTACGGTAAAATAATTTGCATCATAATATTCTTCTAACAAATGTTCATTTGTAAATAGGTTATTATGAATACTACTAATATTAGTGGTAATTGTAAAAACAGCGGCTACCCCTGCTATAAATTTTAACGAATAAATTAAAAAATCCACTCCTCTTTTGTGTGTTGCATTTGCGAATGCCTTTCTAATATCAAAAAAGCAAAAAGAACAATATGGAATAGTGGAAAGAATAATTCCAATGGAATATAAAATTGTGACGAGTCTATTCTCATATGCTCCCGATATATAATTTGACAGCAATATTTTTGCAACAATAAATAATGCAATGTCAAAAGTTACATCGAATAAAGCAGCCTTAAATGCTATGAAACCAGCACTTTCTCCTAAGGAAACTCGTACAACAACCTCTTTTTTTCGCCTAACCACTTCAATTACATTTAGAACAATCATCAATGCAATAATCATACCCCATATAATAAAAATCATGTCCTTTTCCGTAGAATTCCAATATTCTGGATAAGTTAAGCTATATTTTTCTGATAATTTCTGATATGCAGAGATAATATTGTCCTCATTTCCTATGTATGAGATAAAGTTTTCATAACCCACAGAGGTACTTTGCAATTCTGAGAGATTATGAAATTTTACTTTCGTAATTCCGGAAACTAAAGCGGTATATTCTGATTCTTCTATGTTTGCAGTATTTTTTAATGTTTGTCTGATTACTTTATCATCGCCATAAATATGAAGTGTTGAAAGGTATTTATTATTGATTTCATTGTACTGAGAAAAAATATGTACATCATTCTCCGTTGCAGTTTCTGATACATCTTTCAGAAACTGCGACATATCTTCACTAGCAACTTCATAGCGTGATGACGTAAAATATGCTGTAGAAAAGTTCCAAAGCTGATCTTGAAATATTTCAGATTGCATAAGTATTCCAAAAATCAGGAAACAAAACAAACATAAGTTTTTAATTGCTTTCATTTATTTCAACCCCAGATTCCATACTTTATTTGCTTTTTCAAATATCGTAGTCAATATTGTGCTATTTTCATCAACAATCCATTGATCTTCTTGATCTTCAGCTTTTTTGCTACTTGACAACATAATTTGAGTATTCAAATCCTTATAGTCATTAAATAGCACGCCTTGACTTATTCCTTGGTGAAATGGTTTTATCCAAATAATTAGTGCATATCGAACATCTGACTCAGCTATCGCAAGATTTCAATTCCAAAGCAAATAATCAGGGACAGACACACTATACTGGAATCCATCTTTATCTGTGTAAATTTTTACTCCAGATTCTTCTATTTCAGGGAAGTCTTTCTGAAATTCGTTATATGGTTTATAACTCCCGAAGTACCAAAATAAATTATAGCAACAGAACAAAATAACCAAAACAATTCCTATATATTTTATTTTTTTCTTCATTTATATACACTCCACAAAAAAGAGTGGTTGGAATTCCAACCACTCAGCCATTATCCCGAACCTTTGTTTAGTAGCTATTACCGTAGGTAATACTATTTCCTTTATGAGCAACCTCAATTTTAGACCAATTACCTTTACCAACATTTGAACCCGAAAAAGAACCATTTCCATTCTTGACATATGCGTAATGATCTTTAGTTGAATGATATGCGTGTGCATAATCTTCATTAATAGCAAGAGTATTATAACCATAAGTCAAAACACCTTTTCCGCCATCAGATGTAGTGCTCAATTCCCACTTTTTATCAAATGTCTTATTCCCGTTTGTAACAGAAAATGCCATTACTGGAATTGATGAAGAAATTAACATTGCACTAATAGCTACCCCTACAATCACTTTCTTTGCTCTCATAAGTTTTACCTCCTTTGATCTGCTGTATTTCTATTTATATTTTATCAAATATTTTGTATCTAGTCAATCAGTATCTTGACTTATATCAGGGCAACCGCATAAAAAATATCCATCATGGAACAAAAATTCCTTGATGGATATTTTTAAATGGTTTCTGCAATTTTCTGAAAAATCAATTCCTGCACATACTCTAAATGATAGGTATACAGCATACTCATTTTTTTATAAGTCATTTTCTTCTTTTTATCAAATCGTGTATCCAATTTCATTAGGTTATAACAAATCTTTCTAATCAGGGCTAAATTCTGCATTGCTTTTTCTTCTTTAATCTTGCAGGCATCTTCCCGAAAATGTACATCCAATACCCAATGCAGGCTGTTTTCTATCTCCCAATGTCCCCTCACAATGTGTGACATTTCTTCCGCTGTCATCTCTTCATCCAAGATATAGTATCTTGTTTCACGGCTTCTTTTTCCACTGATTTCACGGACACTTTCTACCTTGCCAATGGATTTTAACCCCTTCCAGTTTTCTTTTCCCGTCAGATAATCAATATCCCGGGTAATGAAATAGTTTCTTTTTTCTATTCGTCCATGATTTTTTTCTATAGTTCGGTATGTACTGAGTTTTTCCGGTTCTTCTTTTTCTGCATAAGAAAAATACTCTTTTACCTCTTCATACAGGAGTGGCTGGTTTGTTTTTACTGCAAGACAATAATGACCTTTTTGTTCTACAATCTGTTTTGCAATCGGCTTCTGACATCCGATTGCATCGATAGTTATTACACAATTCGATATGTCCAGCTTCTTTAATAACTTTGGTATTTCTTTGATTTCATTGGTCTTTTCCCCTACTTTTAACTGCCCAATGGAAAGACCATAATTTCCTAGATATGCGGATATGATATAGGGAATCCCTCTGCCATTCGCCGCCGCTGCACGCACAGCTTTTCCGTCAATGGCAATCCTTTTCGGGTCTGTATCTTCATTTTTCTGAAGTACTGACAGTACATCCCTGATCCATTGATAAAACAGCTCCATAAATTTTTCCGGTTCTATTCTGCTTTATCAGCATTTTCCTGCCTGCCACAGCCTGATGCTGTCATAAGAACTATCGCTGCTAAAATCAATGCCACTTTCCGTGTTACACTTGTTCGTTTCATATTTTGCCTCCTCTTTTCTATCATTTTTCCTTTCAATCACGATTCATTTTTACCTTTTGGGTATATATGAAAATTTTGCTCGGAAAATACCCATAATTTTCCCTTAAATCCGCGTTTTTTGAGGATTTTTTTGTGATAATGGACATACACAGATGGTTTTTCATGCTATATGCCTTATACTCGCTTCGCTCGGCAGTCTTATTATATCTTATCTCATTTTATTTTTGTTAAACCTTCGTCTAAATTAAGAAAATCTTCCATATTTCCAACCATAAAATACACGTTCTGCGAACACTCTATGATTAAGTGAAACAGCAGTCTTCACAGTTCATCCATATCTCCCCCGCAGATGCGCACCGATATCTCCGTCACATACTCCTCCACCGTCTCCGCCATCAGCTGATCCACCGTGTAAACTTCCAGGAACTCTTCCGCCAGTGTAATCTGATGTTCATCTGCATAAGCAAGAAGTTTCCGATAAGCCTCCCCGATGTTTCTCCAGTGCCCTTTAAAATAAGTTGTCAGATATTTCCCCGCAGGCATAAAATGGCAGGACATGCCGCCCGGCTTATGTTTCATCAGCAATATTACGTTGCTGTAATTTGCATAGATCTGCCGTCTGACATCTTTTGCATACTGGATGCAACCAATCTCATAACAGATGCTTTTGCTGTTGTTCTCATAAAAATTGATCAGTTCCGCTGTGCGCTCCGCAAATTCTGATTCCGAAACGTCTAAAAATGCATCAACCATCAGATAATATCTGCCCGGTTTTTCACAGACAAATATTTCATCTTTTTCTTTCTCTAAATATGCCCTGATTTTTTTACTTTTTTCTTCCATCCACTGCCTGCGATCCTTTAACAGCCAGATTTTTTCTGCCAGAATCTGTTCCTCTTTTTCAAACAGCTCCAATAATTTTTCCGGAGTCCGGTCACTTAAAAAGGCCTGGATCTCTTTTAAAGACATACCAAGTTCCTTTAGCATAATGATCGCTTCGAGCACTTCGATCTGATGGATCGAATAATAACGGTACTCGTTATCAAGCACGATCTCCGGCGAAAACAAGCCGATCTTATCATAATGAAATAAAGTGTTTTTGGTGACGTGCATGAGCTTTGCAAGCTCACCAGTTGTCAGATATTGACTTTTGTCCACTTTTAATCTCCCCTCACGAAAAAAGTTCTTGACTATATGGTAACAATATAGTTTATTATAGCATTTGTGTCTCAAAACCGCAATTTCCATCCGCGCTGACACAACATTTAAAAATATTTCAAAGGAGGAACCCCTTATGGCACAGTCCATTGGTCAGAAATTCACACCTGTCACTTTATTAAAATTCGCATTACCATCCATGGTCATGATGGTACTCATGTCCTGTTATACAATCACGGACGGCATTTTTATCTCGCGCTTTCTTGGAGATAATGCGCTGTCCGCAGTCAATATCGTCTATCCGGTCATCAATATCGTACTCGCCATCGGCATCATGCTCGCAACCGGAGGAAGCGCCGTCGTCGCAAAGAAAATGGGCGAAGGGAAAGACGATGAAGCAAAAGATAACTTTTCCATGCTCGTGTTTACCGGTGTTGTGGCGAGTGTTGTCATCCTGATACTGACGATTTTATTTTTAGAACCAATCTGCCGCGCTCTCGGTGCAAATGATTCGTTACTTGCAAACTGCAAGGCATATCTTTTTACCGTTGTTTTATTTGCCCCGGCGTGCATGCTGCAGAGTCTGTTCCAGACGTTCTTCGTGACAGCGGGAAAACCACACATTGGCATGACGTTAGTCATCAGTGCCGGTATCGCAAATGCCGTGTTGGACTATGTATTTTTATCGCCTCTCGGCTTTGGCATTGAGGGTGCCGCCTTAGCTACCGGTATCGGTCAGCTCATCCCGGCAGTCGTGGGACTCTTCTACTTTTTCTTTGTCAAGGGAGATCTTTATTTTACAAAATTTCATTTTCATGGAAGTGTCCTTTCCGCTGCAAGTTTTAACGGTGCATCCGAAATGGTGACAAACATTGCAAACGCCGTGATCACTTATGCATTCAATAAGATCATGCTGCGCCTTGCCGGCGAAAACGGTGTTGCCGCAATCTCGATACTGCTTTATTCCCAATTTTTATTTAATGCGCTTTTTCTCGGATTTTCCATGGGTGTTGCACCTGTGATCAGTTACAATTACGGTGCAAAAAATACAGGCGGACTGAAAAGCGTCTGCAAAATCTGCAGACGCTTCGTGATCGTTTCTTCTATTATAATTACTATTTGCTGTAACCTGCTCTCCGAGCCGATCGTACTTTTGTTTGTCGGTGGAAAAACAGCGACTTATGACCTTGCCGTCAGCGGTTTTTCGGTATTCTGTGTGACCTTTTTGTTCAGCGGATATAACATTTTTTCATCCGCTCTCTTTACGGCACTCTCAGACGGAAAAACCTCAGCGGTCATATCCTTTACAAGAACCTTTGTTTTTATCCTGCTGTCACTCCTCACACTGCCAGCCATTTGGGGGGTGACCGGTGTGTGGCTTGCAATCCCGGTGGCAGAGTTTGTGACACTGTTTTTATCGATTTTTTTTCAGCGGCGCAAACGGACGGTTTATCATTACGCCTGAGCAGCCGCTTTCTTTCCAACCTGGATTCTCGGATTAACATGACGAGGTTGGTGCCTCAACTCCGAGTGCTTCATAAATCTCAGCCTGCTTGACAAGCATTTCACCAATTCTTAGCGAATGATTTGCATCCTCAAAGCATTCCAAGACGTCAAGTTTATCAAGCAGTGACTGCATTGTGTAATTATTATATAAACCTGATTCCTTCATCTTGTGGTCAAGATGAGAGATTAGAATTAATGCCACAAATTCGGTGAAAATTTTACCATCAAGTCCCTTTTCGCTTGATACTAAGAGTCGTCTCATGTTTAAGCGCTCTTTGATGTTTCCAAATGCTTTTTCTACCACGTCCTTCATTCTGTAAAGATGAAGTGCTGTGAAAGCATCCATGGTCTCATTTGTTATAAGCGCAAAGTATCCCAGATATTTTCTGGCTTCCTTTATTGCATCTTCTTTGTAATAAACCTGACGGCCACGCTTTGGCGTAGTCTTCACTTCGAAGAACTGTTCATAGGCTTTCCTGTGGCTTTCCACAGGCTTGTCTTCTAACAGCTCTCTACACAGACCGGCGATACGTTTATCAAAGGCCTGTTCATCTTCAGCGCCTTTTTCGATGCTGTAGTAATAGTGGATGTAGATCCTTCGTTTATCTTTGATCACATCACCTTTGTACGGTCGCTCCTGAGTATAATCCCATTCAGTTTGAACCGTATAACCATAGGTTTCGATGCTTTCATCATAATTGGTAAACATACGGATATCATCATATATCGCATCAAGATTACTCTTGATGAACTTTAGTGAAAGCTTTACACCTACTAAGAATTTCACATGTTCACGATAAAGACCATTGATGTTATCTTCAGAGTAGAAGCCTCTGTCCATAACAAACTTGGTCTTACCGAAGCCAAGTATATCAAGATCTTCCAAAAGATGTTTAACTGTTTTGGAATCCGGTATGTTGCCGGCAAGTTTACGGTAATAGAAAGGGAGCCCTGATTCTTCTCCGAAAACCAGCAACAGGTTAAGTTGTGGGAGCTTATCATCTTCCTTGTTCTTACCATACTGTACCTGGGCAAGGGTTTCTGAATAACTTGATATACTGGTACTGTCATATGCCCAGTATTCATCGTCAACGCGCCTTTTGCCCTGCAGCCTGAAGAACTTATTTATCTGTTCATCCGTAATGGATGAGAAGAACTCACTGCTTCTGGGCGAACTGATATCGGCACCATAAGGGTGTTTATGAGTAAAGTTCCATTTTTCAAAACGATACAGTGGATTGTTATCCTCAAGTATCAGATAGTAAGCAATTGATAAAAGTTTTTTATAGGAATCTGGAAAGCATACCTTTAAATCAGCTGTAAGTCCAAGTTCATCGGCCAACTTATCAAACATATATGTTGCGCCATAGTAGAGGTGTTTTGTCTCACAAATGGGTTTAGGACCGCGTTTTGAAACCGGATAATCTGTGGGTTCTTCTTTTTTTCTGGATCTGCCACGGGTAGGAATAATCTCTTTTGTTGCAGGATCAACCTTTCCGACACATACACGCTTGGCACGTGACTGTTGCTTTTCTTTATCCCAGTAATACTGGGTCTCATATGCATATGTGATACCGGTTCTTTTATCAGTTTGAGTAACAATTGCCATAATTCACCTCGTCATGTTTGTGTTAATATTATAAAACATGACGATGAAAACGTCAAGTAAAAAGTGGCAAAAAATCAGAAAAATCAAGGGTTTGCGGCAATTCGTGACGTGGTATCCTCGTCACGTTTCCGAGAATCCAGGTTCTATGAGTGCAAACACGCGCAGTAAGGTATCCGCAGAAGGAACTCCATACTTTAAGTCCAGCATTTTTTCAAAATAAGGTTCTTGAAGCTTCATAAAGAACGCCATATTTTCTGCATCAGTATAACCACATAAAACAGCATAAATGCTCATAACGATAATGTTTCCAAGGTCATGTCTTAACCCTCGGTTATCCCTTTTATCTGCCAGCTCTGAAAAATATAATTTCATTTCCATCATAAAAATCACCACTTTTCTTTTATTATAATGGAAAAGTGATGATTTGGATACTAATTATTTTTTATGCGGTTGCCCTGTGACTTATATAGCGTCGAATTGTAAGATATATTCCTTGTAAAATTAACCAAAAGAACAACAGATTTATTGATAATGCTTTTTTAATTACTTCTCCAAAATAAATGATGACAGCCGCACTTGTCAGTATCATCAGTAGGGTAATAACATCCCAACAGTTTTTCTTATATAATTCTATAACCTTTATTTCTATCAGTATCGCCAGCATCCCTGTTCCTGCCATACATATTCCTACAATCAATATTAGCAATAACCAATATACCATTCCGGCTATAAAAGCATTTGGAATTTTTGTACTAATCTGTGCCGCAGAATGCCCGGCATCAATCGTCCATCCGACAAAGGTTTGTATGAATGATGCTAAATCATTGAAGAATGATTTACAATCGACAAGGAACATATCTGACTGTACTGCCTGAAAAAGAGTGGTTGTCAACGAATACCATGCAAGAAGGAACAAGGTTGTTTGGAACATTACCGTTTTTGCTTTATACTGTCCTGCAAGTCGCTCTTTTTGTGTTTCGTATTTTGCTTTTGCATTCTGATAGGCTGTCCGGTTACAGGCTTCACATTTTTCATAGAGTACCGGCTTTTCTACCGGTATTTCTACGATTTTCTGATGTGTCCGGGCATAATCCCGTTGTTGTGTTAAGCATCGTATTTTATCTTGACATTCCTCTATCGTGACGTTTGCGCTTCGCAGCTTCTCTTTCTCGCTCCGCAATGCTCTGTCTGCCAGCTTCAAGTCGTTCTTTAATGCTTGAATATTCCCGGCTCTGTTCTCTTTGTTTAATTTCTCGTTCAAGGTCAGAGATTCGCTGAGCTGCGTCTTCAGTTCCACGATAAGCTGTTCTTTCTGTTCTAGTTCTTCTTGTATCTCCTCGGTCAAGAGCAGAAGTTCTTCCAACTGTTCGGCGTTCTTTGATTCTCTGGATTCGTTCATCTATATCACGTCCTTTCTCTATCTGCTGTTCCAGTTCAGCAATTCGGTGTTCTGTTTCAGTAATAAACTGTTTTCGCTGTTCAGCTTCTGTGCCAATTTCTGCCATTGCTGATTTTCGTTTTCCAAAAGTTCTATCTTCGTTTTCTGTTCTTCCATCTTGGAAAGCAGTTCCTCGGTATTTGGCAAAATGTTGAGCAGCTCGGATAACTCGCTGTTTAATTTTTGCAATTTCTGATTCTGTTCCTGCATAAGAGAGAGTTGGGTGTCCCGGTTCTGCATTTCCAGAATCATTTCTGCCATTAGGTTCTGCTGTTCTTCGATTTGACCAATCATGGATTCCATTAAGGGTATAATTTCCCGGCTTTCTTCTAATGTCATTTAATCGCTCCTTCCATAATGATAATGCACCCGATACTTTCCCAAAGGTGTCCAGTATCTTTTGCAATAACGTGTTTTGTTGTTTTATGATTTGATTTTCCGCTACTTTCCACGAGCCTTTTATTTCCTGCCCGGCAAAAAACTTTTGTTCAATCTTTCTTGCGTCAGCTCCTTCATGGATGGTAGGAATCTGGAGTTTTCCCTGCTTTTCATAAGAACGATGATCAACTTGATTATGCAAAGGCAGATGTTCATTACATACCTTTGCCCATTCACTCCGCCACAGTTCACAATTTTTTGGATTGTTCCATCCAGTAGCATCGGTCAGCACCCGTTTCCATTGCAGGCGGTTTCTTGCTCCAATCTTCTGAATTCCGTTTTCGTCTAATACAGGGATACGGATTCCATGACGGTCAGGGTTTTTCTTATCCTGCCACCAGTTCGGATGGGATTCATCAATCACGATATTTCCGTTTTTATCTCTGACAAAATCCCAATCCTTGACTTCTTTCTTTCCCCAAGAATGATCCGGGTTAAAAGGACGCATAGTTAGAAGCAGATGGACATGGGGGTTGCCATCCCCTTTGTCGTGGATACTCCAATCAGCGCACATTCCTCTATCTACAAAAGTTTTTTGGATATAGTCGGTTGTATATTGAATTTGTTCCTGTCTGCTCCATTCTTTGGGGAGGGCAAATTCAAATGACCTGCCAAGTTGGGCATCTGCACTTTTTTCAATCTTCAATACCTCATTCCATAACCGTTGTTTCTGAAATGTGATTTTAAATTTTTCTAAAGCAGCTTCTTTATCTTCTGACCTTTTGTATCGGACAGATTTTTGAAAGCGTTTTATATTTTCTTCTGGTACTATCTGCCATTCAGGAGGTGCGTTTTCGCACATCATCAGACTGGTGTAGACCACTTCTTTTTTAGAAGTGTAATAACTGATTCTCCCGGTTTCCTCGTTTTTCATCACATCCCCATTGAGATATGCGGAAGCGGAGATAACAGATTTCCCTTTACTTCGTCCGACTATTTTGATTGTGTAATGAAAAATCGCCATATCTGGATTCCTCCTTTCTACACATCCGGTATAGATTTCCGGCAACATTGCTTTCGATTTTAGAAAAAGCAGCATTGCCGGAACGCCCTCTGCGTAAGAGTGCCCTGCGCATAGCAGCCTGCATGGAATGCGCCTCTCTGGCGAAGAGTGCCTCCTGCGGCATGAGCAGGTCTGGCTGAAAGCCCCGCCG
>ENA-OPAV01001102-OPAV01001102.1-human-gut-metagenome-genome-assembly--contig:-NODE-1102-length-19307-cov-8.112248_pt1 | contig 19307 bp, 22 predicted proteins | sample MGYA00241056_ERZ501428 | MGnify/ENA primary metagenome ERZ501428 (study PRJEB25962, sample SAMEA2042621) | human gut metagenome | biome: human gut; feature: human-associated habitat; material: faeces... | reverse complement strand
TGATCCGCATTGCAGGTGCCGCTGTGCTGCTTCATCGCTTATGAAGACGGGTTCTAAGCGTAACGGTTCCTTCAGTGTTGTTCCAGTCAAGGATTGTCTCTTTACCCTTGTTGAATGTATTGCTCGCTTCATCGGCATCCTGGAAGACGCGCACACGAGAAGTGGTTGAACCGCCGAAGTAGATCTTATATGTTCCCGCAGGGATCTCCTCACCGATGGTATAGTTGCCTTTGGGGATGCTTGTTCCTGACGGAACATCATAGCTCCCGCGCTCAGATACATTTCCAACTCTGGCAATTTCTGCGCCATTATACCGAAGACTCAGATATTCTCCCGGATATAAGCTGATTCTTGTCTCGCCATCGCCCTTAAGTGAGCCCTCCACTCTAGGCATATCGCCAAGCCACAAACGATCGATATCATATTTGTACATAGATTCGTTTTCGTAGACGTAATATTCAGTTCGCGAAACATCGCTGTCGCCGTTCTGCACGAACTTAAAGGTATAGACGCCCGCAGGAAGATCGTCTCCGATTTTATACTGACCAGAGCCCAAGACCATTTTCTCTCCACCGGGACGGCTTGAGATTTCATTTGTCAAGTTTTCTCTGATCTCAAGAAGTTCCTCAAGTGAATAACCGGAAAAGTCGATCGGGCTTTCAGCCAGGCAAGCGCAAGTGTTCCCGATAGCAAGTGCCAGTGTCAGAACGAGTACCAGAATCTTCTTCATGATGATTGCCTCCTTATTTTGATTGGTTTGTCTTATGAAAGAGCGTCTTCCAATTCATCTTCAGAATAGCCAAATGTGTAATCTTCATCTTTGCCATTGGAAGCCCAGATTAATGCTGCATCATATACGCTCAGGCCGTTGCCGTCATCATCATCTTCATAGTCGGCACCTGCGCAATAATCACAGCAATATGTTTCACCATCCCAGTTGCCCCAAGAGTCCAGCACCCGTCTCATGCGATGGCCGCATTCAGGGCACATTGCATATCTGCTCATGGTTTCTACCTCCTTCATTCAATCTTCATCGTTTTCCAGAACCGCACATCTGCCGTTTGCCCACACTCACTGCATATCAGGCTATCAAAGAATCCGCCAGTTTCGAGACGATCATAATCAGGCGGATGTACAACCGACCTGACGGTTGATTTTCGCATACAATACGGACAAAAGTATGTGTATTCCATCACTGCCTGCTGCGCATTCTGTGAGACGATTTGATAGGTCATACCTGGCATCTGCCGATGTCTTGACATGTAATCTCACCTCAAACGACTTCTCCACAGGCCGTAATATAGCCATTTTTCCAGATGTATTCCCTGACCTTTTCGTAGCCCCATTTTCCAAGCCGGTAGGCCCCATACGTAGCTACACCTGCCAGTAGTGTTTGGCCAACGCCGACAATCCAACCCGCACAAAAAACTGTCTCGATTCCTGCCAGTTCACTGCCTTTGCCCACCTTTTTCAGAAAGTGGGCTATCTGCGCACCACTCATTATGATACCTCCTCACTTTTGAATTTTGAGCGGATTGCTTCTCCGTTCGATACAACCATACCATGCTGAAAAGCAATTCTGGATTTATTGGTGCAAACAAAAAGAGATGCTGCTCATAAGCTGCACCTCCTGCTATATTGCTTTTACTTTATCTTCCGTGATATGTTATCACAATTGGCACATCAGGCATATAGATTTTCCCGCCGGATGTAATGGCTTTCCCGTTGATAGTAATCTTGTCGATTTTGTCGCTGCTGACCAGTGCAGTGAACATATTCAGGTCATGGAGATTCACACAGGTCACATTTGTAAAACCCGCTGACCGCAGGGTATCTTCCACCGGGAAATACTTCTTATCCGAAAACGGAGCCAGCTCGCCGGGGAACCTGATGCCACCCTGCTTTTCAATGATTTTCTCGTTTTCTTTTTCCGGCAGCCATTTAAAGATCAGGTAAGCACCACCGCCAATGATCGGCCCGCCAATATAGAACAACATCAGAAAGCCGCTGGTGAAGCCGTCTGAAGATCCTGCTATCTTCGATATGATGATGATCAGAAGAATGACCGAGATGATCAGCCAGAGCGTTGTCAGGACTTTCCGCAGATTCCTTCCGTGGATCTCCCGCTGCTCCTGAAGCTCCAATTCTTTCAGCTTAATCAGTCGCTCCGTTTCAGCCTTCTGGATACCAGCCTCATCCACCTGTCGGAAAACATACTCGTTCTCGTTGCTGATCAGCACTTTGGCACCACAATAAGTGCAGAATGCCTGCGTTCTGTTTTCCTCTATGGAAAGCGTCTGACCGCAATCCGGGCACTTCACGGAAATCAACTTATACGCCAAGCTTATCATCCTCCAATAGTGCTTTCATATCTGCATTAAAAAATCAAATCGAACAAGCCACTGATGATCCACCAGATGCCTTCAAAAATGAACTTCACGATTGTCCAAACAATATTGAAAATGAAGCTTATAGCTCCACCAAGAAAAGACCAGAAGCCGTCTCCAAAGATCAATCCCAAGATAATCAACGGCAACGCAATAATGACCAGTGCACCTATTCCCAATATAGAAGCACATCCTGTGCAGCCGTCTCCGCTATAACCTCCGCTTCCTCCACTGCTATATGAATAGCCATGTTTTTCCGATTTTGTTCGGTAATGAACTGTTCGCCCACAGCATGGACAAGTTGCGGTGCGCGAATACTCGTCCTTAATCATGGTTGTATGGCATTTCCAGCACTTCACGAGAAGTTCTCCTTTTCGGCCTTTTCTCTAATGTCTTCTGGGCAAAGAGGCAGTTTCCACTCGTAGGGAGAATCTGCTACACGTTTCTCTGCTTCTGCAAAAGCTTTCACGCTCTCGATATATTTACCGTCCATCGCATAAATCCTTCCAAGAAAGAGATAGGCATCAAAGATGGTTTCCCGATATCGGAGTGCTTCCAGATGATTTCCGCATATATTAATGGCTTCTATCACCGTAGCTGCCGCCCGGTCAAGCTGTCCCATTTCCATTCGGAAGGGCGCAACTTCTTCAATCAGGTGTTCCGCAACAGAAAGATCGGAATCCGGCGACGCGTATGCGATTGCGTCTGCAGCATCCATCATATCCTGTGCTGCGTCCGCTTCACCTTCCATGGCAAAGAACATGGCTGCATTGCACGAAAACTGATATCGCTCATAATCCAGAGGTTCCGTGAACTTGGACACAATTGGCTCCGCTTCCAGGATCAGATTTTTTACCTGATCCTGACATATTCCCTCGCTCATCAGCGTTCTGGCCTTGTTCATCAAGCAAGCTGCTAGCTGTTTTTTTGCTTCCGGATGTGTCGAGAAACGGGCGGCAGCGATTGCTTTATCCTCATGGCTCAGGATAATCTTCAAATCACGATTCGCGTTGTGAAGGATGACCCCCATAGCCCTGTGATACGCGGACAGATAATAAGCACTGGGATGCTTTCTTAGAAATCGCTTCATATCCTTCAGAATTTCGATGGCGTCATCCGGCATGTATAGACGCGCTCGATAATAGGCTGCTGTTTCATACAGGCGCAAAATGCTGCTGTCATCCAGATACTTTGGGTCTTCAAGCAATTCCAGCATGCGGAAAAGAGTGGGTGTATCCTGATCCACCGGCGCGTCCATCAGCAGGCGAAACAGCAAATGCTGGGATGCTTCCGTTGTCCTGTCGGCATTGTCAACCATTTGCTGGGCAATCGAAAGCAAGCGATAGAGGCTGTCATAATCTTCTGGAAACTGTCTGCTGCCGTCATGCCTTGTTCCCGCTGGACGGATGCGCTCATAGAGGTTGCGCATCATCTTTTCAGCGGAAGCTTCCATTTCTTCCGTCCACAGCCAGGTGCGGATATATTCCCGCATCATTGGATGAAGATACAAATTTCGGTTTTCTCTCTTGACCCAGCCGGATGTTTCCAGTTCGTTGACGACATCCAGCGAATCCATTTCGGCCAGGCTCTTGAAAAGCTCCGCATCAATGCCCGGTGCATAAAACAGTGAAAGCAGTTTCATGCAAACCCTGTCCTGCTCGGAAAATCGATCGATTTCTACCAGTCGATCCAGGATTTTAGGAGAGTTCCGTGCCATGCGGACTGGTCATGGACGTATTCGATTTTTTCTTCAGGTAAATCCGTGAGACCTATTCCGGCCACCATAGCCTCTGCGGCTTGAATGTCCAGATAGCTTTTGGAAATCTGCCTGGCGATCAGCTCTGTCAATAGCGTGTGTCCGTTGATGCAGGAGATGATTGTCCGGAATGCATCCTGATCCTGTTCCTCTTCCAGGTCACAGTGGGAATAATACCGGAAGAGAAGCGCAAGTGCATCTTCGTCTAATTCTTCCACCTGCATGGCGGGGAACATTCCCTCAGGCATCCGCTCCCGAGAAATCAGCAGGATTGTCCAGCCAATCGGACGGAACGGATCCAGCTGCTCCAGATGTTCCAATTCAAAATTGTCAATCACAAGCAGGATACGCTGCTCAACTGCGATGGAAGATAACGCTTGAATTTTTCGCTGCAAGTATTCTTCTGTGCTTTCTTCTTTGAGCCTGTGGACTGTGTTGATCTGTACCAGCGTGTCATCCGTGATCGTCTTGGCAAGATCTCTCTGATCATATAGCCATATAACGGCATCCCAGTCGGCAGAATGGTCAGCGATATACTTGCGAACCAACGTGCTCTTCCCGATGCCGCCCATGCCATATAGGCTTACGATGCCATGGCCTGTCTGCTCCAAAAGGTCAGATAGCGATTTTATTTCCTTCTGCCGTCCATAGAAGGCAATGTTTCCCTTTACAGGGGTTGAATACACCCACGGTTTCGTATCGTCTGACAGAATAAGAATGTCGCCCAGCTGCGCAATCGCTTCGTCAGCGTCCTGATAGCGATCCGCATAGTAGCTGGCCAGTGTTTTATGAAAGAAATGCGTCAGCGCCCGGAACAATCTGTCCTGATAATGACCACCGGCATATGTCATGTCTGAAAAGTCATATGCGGCGTCCGGCTCACAATCGAAGGCCGATGGAGTTTTATGCCACAGAGCATAGAACAGCACCGCGCCAAGGCTGTACATGTCCGAATGCTTTCCTAATTGACGGAGTTTTCCTGTTTGCTGCTCCAGGGAAGCATATCCTCTGGTGTAGGAAGTGCGAAGCCTACTGGGATCGTTTGTCCGAATCGCATTCTGCAGATCTTCCATGGATATCATGGAGTCAAAATCAAAAAGTTGAACAAGATCAAGACTGCCTTCCAGCGTCAGAATATTGTCCGGCTTCAAATCAAGATATAAATAATCGGCATCATGGATACGCTTAAGCACACGAGCTGCGCTGCGAATCAGTGCTACACAATCATGAAGTGTTTCGCCCTGAAAGTCCATGAAGGTTTTCCCGTTCATGTAGACTGAAACAATATAAATGGTTCCGTTTGCATCATAGATATCGGAAGTATTGGCTACAGTATTTGTTAATTCGCTGATCATAAACAGATCATGGTTTTTTTGATAAGCTGCAATCAGTCGCGCCTTTGCTTCTATAAAAGCCTGCGCGTCTCGGCCTTCCGGTTGCAATTCACCGCTTTTATCTCTGGTAATACGCATGCCATAGGGGTAACATTCTTTAATCCTGACCAGCTTGTAGTTGCCCAGATTATCCGTATAAGAAGCATCGTACACAATACACAAGCCTCCGCGGCCAACCTCCCTGCTGATCGTATAGGGAACATAACCTGTCACGCTCAAAAGCTTCAGCACAGCGCCTGGGGCAAGCGCGATTCTTCCGTCCATAAGTCTCCCTCCTTACTTTGGTTCGTCTTGATCATACCCCAGGCGTCTTCTGGTCTGGATTTACTGGTGCTGCTCCAGCGTATCGGTCAGTAATTCATTCCAGATATACCGGAAAGTGCGCAGCGGCTCACTGTCTTTGATGGCATAGAAGAAGATCCAGTCATAAGGATTGCCCACATACAGTTCCGGGTAGCCACAATCGATCAGATACCGGTTCATCTCGGTGATGCAGCGGTCGGCATCGTTGGGCAGTGCCTCATAATTACCATTGGCAAGAGCTCTTTTAGCCCAATATGTATAGAAAGTCAGAAGGACAAGCCATTTCCGAACACGCTCATAGGAAACGTGCTCGCCCCGTAAAATCAAATCGATTCCCTGTCTGTCCGGAAATGAATCCTGAGCATCATCATGAAGTTTTTCAAGAATCGGCTTGATAGAACGGTCGGTTCCGAGCTTTTTGACCGTTTTCTTGTCCAGCTGCAGGATGGCAAGATAGGCATCATACGGTTTAGCGCCGCTGCTGCCTGTGCGGAAAGTACTCTTCTTTCCCATAGCATCATCGTCCAGCAGAGACGAGAGCTTTTGATGCTCCTGAATCAACAGCCCGTCTGGCCCGGAAGCCTGCCGCCACAGACGTCTGATAGTTTCATATACTGTAACGTTTCCATAGGGGACGAACTTATCGATGTTCTCATTCAGCCAATCGATCAGCTCCTCCTTAGATTCCAGATCGTTCAGTTCGGCGATGATGGAGCCTGTATAGACCACATCGCCGTCTCCGGAGTTCTTTCCCGCCAGGGGTGCCCGGCTCTGGATATCCAGCGCATCGGCCCATGTCAGTCCATTGTTCAGGCAGAAGTAATAAATAGCCTCCTGCACCAGATGACAATTGAAACTGCGCTCTTTGGTATAGATTCGACGAAAGAACTCATCCGTTTCTCCACCGTCAAGACCGAAAGCAAAACAAATCTGGAAAACGGTATCCCGTTTTACTGGCTGACCCACAAACCATTCCCGGACTTCACGTGGCGAATCCATGTTGGCTTTCGCAAAAGCGGCCCGAACAAACGCGGCCTTTGCGTCTGCATCTTCTATATCGCCAGCAAATCCATGCTCCTCCAGAAACTCATCCATCGCCTTAGAGAAAGGCCGAAAGAGCTGCACGACTTCGAGCAGCTCTTCTATGAAATTGTCATCTTCCCATGAAATAGTGTCCAGGGGCTTCTGAAGTAGGGTGGTATATGCTGGCATGGCGTATCTCCTTATCCCTGCTGTTCTTGAGGGAACAAGTACATCGATAAAGAATCAGCTATCAACTCTTCAGAATCTTTTGGACCATAACTGAAGATGGCGCCGTCTGCTTTTTGAATAATAAGAAAGTGATCGAAAAGCATTTCTTCAATTACATAAGCATCATTCGGAAAGCTTTTATAGAAGCTCCGTGCACGTTGCGTCACGGCGATAACGCTTAGCCGCTCACTGGAGCAAATACCGGTCAACTCTTTTCCACAGAATGTTGCTGCCCCAAAGTTACTCAGGTACTCTTTATAATCTTCTGCAAATTTCAACTTCAGTTCATTCTCGGCATCTGCAATCTGCTCATCTGAAGCTGCTCCAAGGGATGCGTAGTCTTCTGCTTCTTGAATCTTTTTGATCATTTCAAGCATCTTTACTTTCCTCCCGATAAGATTTTTGCCATTGTTTTCCAAAATTCCGGTTTTCTCACTTCATTGAATGCCTTTCTGTCTATTTCGGATTTTTCCACATAGCCATGCAAAACCGCTGCATCATGCTCTTTAGAGGTCAATATTGCAAGCGACCCGTTATTCTTCTGACCGATATGGTGAAGTTCAAAAGGTTTCCCTGTGGAATCCAAGGGGGCTTTCCCATTGAACATTCTCTCCAGGTTTGATCTGCCAAATTCATCAACCCTGCTCAAATCAATATCTGACCTTACCAGAGCAAGTTGTCCGTTAATCATTCGCGATTGCAGTCCTGCATTTTTGAATACCAGATACTCGTCATATGAATGGAACTGCTTGATGATGTTCAGAGGGTAACCGGTTTCTTTCTGAATCATAGCAGCTTGATTCATGGTAAGACCATTCTCGACAGTTTTACCAAGCCGAGTTGCTCTAAAAAGTCCCCATGTTTCGGAAGCTGCACCAGTGATGGCTCCTGATATTGCACCCCATTTATATCCTTCACTTGCGCCTAATGCACCGGCCTTTAAAGCCTCGCTCAAATCTCCAGTTTCATAGCCTTTTACAACTGCTGCCGAAACACCACTGATAAGAGTCCCAGACAGTGCGCATGTTGCCGCTGTTTTTGCAGCAACTGCGAATATCATGCTAACGGCTGGAGCGGTGCCAAGTCCACCAGTTACAGCGGATACTGTCACGCATACCAGTATAACACCAGTGCCGACGGCCACATTTTTCAACAATTGCTCGTATGTTGTATCTTTAACAACTTGAAGCGGCTCGACGGTGGTCTGTCCATTATCGTCTACAGTAAATACATATCTTGTCCCTTGGAAGTATTCATCCAGACCAGCGAGAGAGTAGCCGAAGAACACATTTTTTTGCGAATTATAGGCCAGTTCGGTCAAATACTCTTGAGAGACATAAACAGCCGAAACGTCTTCGATAAAATACTCATCCGAATTCAAATCAGTTACGAGCTGGCTATAAACCGTATCTTCAATATACGGGAGAAGGTTTTCATCGGACATACCGGTGAATTTGATGTCTTGTTCCCAATTGATCTCGGTAGGAGAAGCAACAGAACTCTCAGTAATACCAGGAATTGAAAATGATAACAGGGAGAGGCAGAGAATAACAGAAAGTATTCGTTTCACTTCTTTTCCTCCTTACTGCTACGCTTCTTAGAAAAACCAATCACAGCTATAACAAGTGCTACAACCACAGCACAGACTATAGCGATCACAACGGCTGAACTTTGTGCTCCGGATGATTGAACCACTGATTTATTACCTGCGCTAACCGGCTCAGTCAACGGCACTTCAGTTGGTTCAGCCGTAGCAGTTGGCTCATTGGGGCTCGGCATGGAAATAGAACCATCTTCATATATTGTTGCACCTTGCTCGACCATTCGCTGTATTTCCGGAATCGAATAGTTGGAGTTGGCGTATGCCGCCAAAATCCGGTTTGTACCTACATAAATCTTCTTCGTTGTTTCTATCCCTGTATACTGATTCTTTGCTGTAATAGTGTAGATACCTTCATCTGTGTAACGATCCCCATCTTTTGCTGTTGTATTGAATCTTGTATCCTCAGTCAGGCCATCTGCGCCTTCCATCCATACTTCTTTTTTGATGTACAGGTTTAGATATCGCGACTTCGCCAGATCGAGGCTGAATCCGTTTTCAGTTACTGAACTATTTGTGAGTTCAGCTCCGGTTACTATATCGAAGGGATAGACCATGCAATTCGCATTTCTGACAGAAAACTTGAAGAATATCCGATAGTGATGAGTTTGCGGTATTAGCTGACTCTTGGTTACTTCATAGTCAAGAGCCACCTCATAATCGCCTTCCTCAAAAAGCTGCACACGAGTGTTAGCACCCATCATCGTATTTGCCAAAAGATAATCATAGTACATCACAGGATCATGCTTTACGTTTTCATAATCCGTGTATCTGATGATAAGCATACCTTTTCCAAAATTGGTCATAGGTGTTTGGAAATACCGGTCATGTCCATCATTATCAGATGTGATGGTAAGCCCTCCATCATTATTGAGAGCACTGATATTCTGCGTGAGATTAAACCATAGCGTTACAACATCTCCAGCGTTCTTGAGGAAGACTACTTCGTCTTTAGTGCCAACAGAGCTTGTAAAACCACTTACAAAAAAGTTCCCTAGTTTCCAGCCATAATGCAGGTCACCCTTGCTGATCTCTTTCGCCCCAGAGTAGCTTGCAAAATCAGAAACGAGAACTGTTTCACCAAGAGAGTATCGCTTTGTATTTGCGGCCAATGGTTCAATGTGTTCGTTCTTATTTTCAACGTAAAACTCATAAACTTCTGCGATGCGCTTGTACTCAATTTCATCTTTAGGAATGACTAATACTACCGTAGAAGTTCCGACCTTTCGGGCCAACTCATAGACGACCACCAGACGATAATAGCAGCCATTGATCATTTCAATGTCTGTGGTCTCATATAGTACACCGTTCTGAACAGGAGTATTCTTGAATGCGTTGGTCTGAACGGAAACGTTGTACCAGTTCAAGTGATCCATAGATTTCTGCAGGATTATAGCGCCCTTTTGGATGTTGTTATCTATTTTGAAAACATCTATCGATGTTGTGTTGTCATCAACCAAATGCCATTCTTCATCTGATGCACTGAGGAGTTTATCGGAATACGTGTATTGAATTGATACATGCCCTTCCGGAATACTGTATGAGGTAACGCCATTTTTCGTCTCAGACTCTGTGGTTAGGTCAACGCCCGAGATACTAAACGAACCGTATGGTTGCGAGTTGCTAGAACTTATAGCTTCTCCGTCAGAAGAGAATTTGTAAGCATTATCTTTGTCAAAGGTATAAACTTTACCTTCAACATGTTCAGTGTTACCGACAACGCTGAGCGGCTCGGCAGTTATTGTAGCTTCTGCAACTGCCGACGATGTAGAAATTGCCGAGGCTTTTTTATCGGCACCATTACAGCTTGAAAGCATGATCATTAGCATGGACAGCATTACTACCGCGATAATCTTTGCTCCCACACTCTTTCGTTTCATCGCAAAATTCCTCCTGCGGGTTTGGTATCCGTGACGCAAGGCGTCCCCATCAAATGTTATCATTGCAACACTTAAAATAGGATTCCTTGGTGTATCCACCTGAATGCAGTTTTAAGCCATCTAAGAATTTAAGCCTTGGTACCGCCTGACTTTCCCTTGGTAATGATAAACAGAGCCACACTAAGCACTGTTCCAGCCACGCCAGCTATCGCCTTACCAATGCCAACTTTTTTCTCTTCCTTTTTGATTTCTTTCTTGTCAGTGTCTTTTTTCTCAAACCGCTTTGACATCAGCTAATACCTCCTCCAAATCCTCCGATAATACCGTTATCTGCACAAACTCATAAGGCCGGGCTTCATCCAAACATACGGTTTCTTCAGCCTTTAGATAGGGTATGGACTGGTGATAGAATGCATCATCCATACTCTTCTTAGGGTATATATAATCCAGCGTCCGAACATTTCCGAAATTGATGGTACGCAGGAAGGATACACTTTGTTCAAATACGATTTTTGCGCGGTCGGTATCACCCACAACCGAATGTGACCAGGCCAACAGTTGTGTGGCTCGAAGATAAAACTCAAAATACTCCTGCAGCTTACCGAATTCTTCGTCTCGCTTTTTCATGTAGCTCGTCGACGGACTCAGTATCTCCTTGAAGCGTCGCGCGATTTTGCTCTCAGGGATCGGTTTGAAGTCTTCTATCCGAGATTTAAAAACCTGTCCGATTTGGCTCTGTGCTTCAGAAATCTTGCTGCGAGCTAATTCCAATTCTCTCTCTCGCGCCTCTCCCTTTGGATTCTCCAAAGCACGCTGAACATCATTGCGGCCAGATATCAGCTTGCCAATGCGATCATCCATCTGACCTTGCTCAATTCGGAGAACAGCATCATATACTTCCTGAACCTGCTCAGAGAGCTCTGCCAGCTTCTGCTGCATATATAAATTCTGATACACTCCGGACAGATTCTGGATAGGGCTTCCTTGAACACGCATCTGCTCCGTAATAGGACAATTGCAGACGATCTCTTGCTTTCCGTCTGCCAACTTACGAACAAGAGTAGCCCAGGTCTTTCCACTTTTAGAGCCATGCATCATTTCAAGGGCCCCGGCTTGAAGTTCTGCCTGATACTGTGCCGGAACCTGGACTATAAACTCGGCTCCCTTCTGTATTTTCCCAATAATATCTGCCGCGCTAAATAACTGTACCGCAGCAGCCAGCATTTTCTTATAGTCGTGCCCTTTATCATGATGAGACAGTCTTAATACCTTTACGGTCTCATCATCCGCAGGAATTATAGCTTCTGGCCCCTGCACAAGTGCATCATTATCATGAGGAAGAATTCCATTTGACATCCGGTTCACCTCCTTCTGCTACCATCAACCGTGTATTTACGCTCCCCGTTAAACCATATGGAGCCGTACTTTAGGATACTTCATGCTTTGGCGTATTTGGATTTATCAGTGCGCCGGTATTAGCCCACTGCGTCATAGATTGCTGTCTCACTGCTTCTCAAGCAGCTTTAAGGGACATAACAATCCATTTTTAAGTATACCATAATACTCAATTAGAAGCCAGAAAAAATTCCTCCAAAGTGCTTATTTTTTAAGGGCTGCGGCGTTTTGGCATTTCGGGATAATAGTGGCAAGCAATGCAATCCGGGCCGAATTGCAAAAAGCTTGTTGGTAGGCTCCGCCCCCAAGCCCCTGAAAACCAGAGCTTGCGCTCTGTGGTTGTGTCGTATTCCTGCGTCATTCGACCTTCTGGCTTCGCCTGAAAAGCAAAAAAGAAAAGCCCCTGTGCCAGTTAAGCTGCTGCGAACAGCATCTGACACAGGGGCTCTGTTATCGTTCTGGGTTCTCTTCCCGTCGGAGATCTTTCTCTTCTGGCAGGTAGTCCCGTTCCAGAACATCAAAATTATACTTGATGTGATTCAGTGTTGTAAGCTTCGGTTTCAGTCCTTCGAGAGCGGCATCATCAGCTTCTTTCTCCGATTTAAGCGCCTCGTATTCGGTGGATAGCTCCTTCAGCGTAGGCATCTTTCCTTCAACAGAGGAATAGACGGCCTGTGCTTTCTTGTGATTTTCGATCTCTGCCCGGTGCTCATTGTAGAATTTCGGAGACCAGCCTGAAGCCTTATACTGCGCATAAACGTCCTTTGTACGCCGGTAATCCCGGATCGCTTGACGAAGCTGGTTGATCTCTTTCATGCGATTTTGCTTATGCCGGATCTCGGCATTCAGCTCATTTCGCTCAGCCCGTAACGCGCTGATCTGAACTTCCAACTCCTCGATAGATCCGGTGTTATGCTCTTTCAGGAAAATGATCGACTGGGCTTTCGCATCAATATTGTTGCGCTCGGCCCACACAATGTAGCCTCGACCCTTCCTGCCATCTCGGAGCTTTGCTTCAATATCGATCAGCCGTTTGACCTGACTGTAGGTGTACTCACTCCTGGGGATTTTCGGAATGTGCACATGTTGACCGTCGAGCGTTTTCCTCAAAACTGCTTCAGAGTATTCCACGCCGAGGCTATCCAGACGAATATACCGCTCACCGCCGGGCGGCTTAATGCTCACATGAGCACCTCGCTTGATCCAGCATCCCGCTTCTTCCATCAGCTGCATGAGCGCGTCAAATCCATCTGGCTGCATCCGCAGCGCAGTGTCAATCGTAATTCGCAGAGAATCCCGGCTCGTCAATTTGGATTGATCGCCCTCCCATTTCTCATACGAAACGGTTTTGTTCTGCGGATTCTGAACGACTGAAAGGTGATGTTCACGGCAGAGTTCGTCGCTGATCTCCGCAACAAGCCGGCTGGAGTTCCATACATTTCTGAACTTATGAGAGCAGTCCAGCGTCGTCGCACAGAAGACAATGTGATTATGGAACCAGATTTGTCAAGGATTTTTCTCACATTCTCGCAAAGCGGCTTTTGAGACAGGCGCTACATTCATGATATATCCACTTCATTAAGTACTCGACTGGTTCGTCTGCGCGACGTTTATTCCAAATTAATTGCCGTTCTGGATAGCTATCATGCTCATCCGGAAGTGGCATACCTTCTTCCGAATAGCAAAAAGCAGCTTCTCAAAGATATATTTTGGGAGATGAACAGCATATCGTCACGGACGGAAAGCAAGTCTGAAACGGTCATAACCGAAACCGATGACGGAAACGGAAATATCGTGCAGACCGAAACCACCGTTACGAGAACCTACTTATATATAACGGTATCACACAAGACGGTGGACGAAATGGCAGCACAGTACGGTTTTAATCAGGAGCAAAAGGATTATCTGACCGAGCTTCTGCAAGACAAGAACAATTCTTTGTGGTCATCTGTGCTTTACGGCATTACCGCAAGCGACGACCAAATCGTAACCGTTGCGTTGTCGCAGATCGGCAATGTGGGCGGCGAGCCTTACTGGTCTTGGTACGGCTTCGGCTCCCGTGTGGAGTGGTGCGCCTGCTTTGTATCTTGGTGTGCCAATGAGTGCGGATATATTGACACCGGCGTTATTCCGAAGTTTGCAGGCTGTGTAAACGGTGTGCAGTGGTTCAAGGACAGAGGTCAATGGATGGACGGCTCTGCCGAGCCGGTTCCCGGTATGATTATCTTCTTTGACTGGGATAATAAAGGCTCGTCAGGTCCGCAGGACGGACTCTCCGACCATGTAGGTATCGTGCAAAAAGTTGAAAACGGGATTGTCTATACCGTTGAAGGTAACTCAGGAGATAGTGTAAGAGTAAATCAGTATTCTGTCGGTCACTATGAGGTGCTTGGTTACGGAGTACCACAATATTAGAAAAGATGCCGTCTGAAAAGGCGGCATCTTTCATACATATCAGTTATTCTTATATTTGTTTCTTTCAAACGGCTTTGAAAGAGGAATATTCATCGCAGAAGCAATCTTTACTGCTGCGGTGAACATCCTGTATTTTTCAAAAACGATACAAAAAATGACTAAAAATGACTGAAAACTCACATCGACTCTTGAAAAACTGCGGATATTCGTATATAATATATATTGTATTATTGTGTATGTCAGAAAGGAGCGGCGTATGAAAGGTTATCTCTCCATACGGGAAACTTCCTACAAATGGGGTATATCGGAGCGACGTGTCAATCAGTATGTGGCACAGGGACGCATCCCCGGTGCAGAGCGGTCAGCAGTGATATTCTCATAGGTGTGGCAAAGGAATTTAAGGTATCGACAGACTACATACTGGGCTTGTCTACCGTGAGCGTTCGTAAAAGCTACGATATTTCTGAATTAGGCTTGTCCGAGGGAGCCGTGAGGGGGCTCGTGACGGGTGCTGTTGATGTGCAAATCCTCAACCGCCTGTTGGAACACAGGAATTTTCCTAAGCTGATAGATTTGATACGGATTTATTTTCAGGACACAGCGGCAAAAGGCATAACAGCAAGAAACCAGCTTATCGAGATAGCAACGGCTTCCCTGTCCGACCTGATGAAAGAACACCCGGAACACCGGGCGGAAGCAAAGCAGGATTTACAGCTTTTGAACGCCCAGAAGATGGGGGAACATGAGGCGGAGATTGAGAAAATCAAAAATGTGTTCCTTGCTATCCTGCGGGATATTAAGAAAGACATTGACAACGGGGAACAGCCGGGAGAAGCTGTGACCGCCGCGATGTTCCAAGCCATGCGGGACGCATTGGCGGAACAGAAGCAAAACCCGCTTTCCATTGACGATGTAGCGGCGATGGTTGCCGGACAGATCGGACAGCTTACGCCGATGGATGAAGAAACTGCCGACCTGTTCAAGCAGTTGGCAAAAAAGATGATGAAAGGAATAGAATAATAGCCTGTTATTCGAGATAATAATATGCCATTAGTAAAGCATGACTACCCTGTTTTAGAGTACGATACCGCATCAAAAGCTGTTTTTCAGCCGGGAAATGGGAAAAAATGTTTTCCTGCAAAAGCAGTGTTTGCTTTTTTAGGAGACGAGGTTGAAAATTATGCACATACCCATGATGGAATACAGATAGATGAATTTGAAAGTGCAACAAGACGATATCCTATTTATGAATGTCTTTATAATCAGGAGAAAATATGTCTATGTCCGGCTCCTGTGGGAAGTGCTGCTGCCGTCCAAGTTTTAGAATATTTAATTGCAGGGGGTGTAACAAAGATTATTTCCGTCGGCTCCTGCGGCGTATTGGAAGACATCCCGGAAAATAGATTTTTGATACCTGTTTCTGCATTGAGAGATGAGGGAACATCTTACCATTATCTTCCTCCCTCCCGAGAAGTAGAGATTTCAAAGGCTGGTATAAATGCGATTGAATCTGCTTTAAGCCAAAAGAATATACCATATTGGGAAGTTAAAACATGGACAACAGACGGTTTTTATCGAGAAACAGTAGAAATGGTTCAGTATCGGAAAGAAGAGGGATGTCAAGTAGTAGAAATGGAATGTTCCGCATTGGCGGCGTGTGCAAAATTTAGAAAAGTTACATGGGCTATGCTGCTTTTTTCAGCCGATACTCTTGCAGACCCTCATAAATACCAAGAAAGAGAATGGGGAAAAACAAGTATATCCATAGCCTTAGAATTAGCCTTAGACGCTGTTTTATCAGTTGTTGAGGAGTAAAAATAAATACATATAGGAGTTACAATGAATATAAATGAATTTCCACAACAAGTAAATCAAGTTATTTCAATAGCAGAAACCATATTACAAGGTCAAATATTGGGGATATATTTATATGGTTCAGCAACAATGAATGGGCTGCGTCCAGATAGTGATATAGATATACTGATAATTACTAAACAAGAATTGAGTAATTCAATCAGAGCAGATCTAACAAAGCAATTATTGAAAATTTCTGGCTCCGTAGGCTGTATTGAAAAAAGACCTTTAGAGGTAACTATTATCAATCAATCTGATATTGTTCCGTTGCAATTTCCGCCAAAATGTCAGTATATGTATGGTGAATGGCTAAGGGGAGAGATGGAAGCAGGAGAATATCCGCAAGCCTGCAATGACCCAGATATAATGATTTTATTATGGCAAGCAAGAAAAAATAGCATAACTTTGAAGGGGGCGGAAAGCAAAGAGCTTATTCCCGCTATCCCATTTCACGAAATTAAAAAAGCAATTCGGTTTTCTTTACCTGGTTTGATTTCCAGCTTTAAGGGTGATGAAAGAAATGTGTTATTAACCTTATCACGAATGTGGTTTACTTTAGTAACAGAAGAAATCACGACAAAAGATGTTGCCGCAAAATGGGTAATTTTAAAATTGCCGGAGAGATTCTCCCCCCTGCTAACAACGGCAAAGGAAGCTTATTTGGGAAATTTGTCTGATGAATGGGAGACAGTAGAAAAGGAAGCGATGGCACTTGTAGAATATATGAAAAAACAAATTGAGGAATTACTTAGAACAGAGTAGCAAAGTTAGCGGGGCCAATCAACGGTCAAGATGAACGGCGCATAAATGCGCCGCCGTTGACAGTCCCGCCCGTCTTTGCTGATGGGCAATCAAGGCGGGAAAGCCCTAAAATGGCTTCCCGCCCATTTCAATCTTGAGAGAAGAAACGCTCCAAAACCAGAAAGAGAGCGGTAAATCTGAATTGCGAGGGAGAATGTAGATGAATCAAGGAAGAATTATTGTGATTACAGGTTCGCCGGGAACAGGAAAGACAACAACTGCGTCGATTGTCGCAAAGGAATCAGATATGGATAAATCAGTGCATATGCACACCGATGACTTTTTTCATTACTTAAGCAAAGGCGCAATACCACCACATTTGCCAGAATCCAACGAGCAAAATCTGGTTGTCATTGAAGCCTTTTTAGAAGCTGCAAAGCGATATGCTCGTGGCGGATATGATGTAATTGTAGATGGGATTGTCGGGCCATGGTTTTTGGAGCCATGGAAAGCTCTTGTTCGGGAACATTATGAGGTGCATTATATTATTTGGCTCTGTCACAACAAATGGTTGATTTTTGACGAGAAATAGCGTATAATAATAGTAAGAAACAGTACCACCGAAGGAGGTAATTGGATATGCCTACTATCAAAGACGCATTAGATATTATCGGTAAGTTGACTGTCGCAGAGCAGGAAAGCCTTAAAACAATGCTTTTAAGTCCTGCCTTTGTAAAGTCTTTGAATATTGAAGATTTCGTAGCAAAGGAACGCTTTGCAAATGGTCGTGTATGCCCTCTTTGTGGCTGTATCCATGTGGTTCGCAATGGTCATCGTAAAGATGGCACACAGCGATATGTATGTAAGGATTGTGGCAAGTCCTTCGTGATTGCTACGAACTCCATTGTGTCTGGTACAAGAAAAGACTTGTCCGTGTGGGAGCAGTACATTGATTGTATGATGAATGGCTTATCCATTCGTAAGACTGCTGTTGCTTGTGGGATTCACAGAAACACCGCATTCCTTTGGAGACACAAGATTTTGGATGCACTTCAGAATATGGCAGACGATGTTACCCTTGACGGCATTATTGAGGCTGACGAAACTTTTTTCGCCATCTCGTACAAGGGCAATCATAGCAAGAGTAAGACATTTGCTATGCCACGCAAGGCTCATAAGCGTGGTCATTCTACACATATCAGAGGCTTGTCCCAAGAAAAGGTATGTGTTCCTTGTGCGGTTAATAGGAATGGCTTGTCTATCTCCAAGATTACGAATACTGGTAGAGTTTCTACAAGAGATTTACATCATATTTATGATGGTAGGATTAAGACCAATTCCACTCTTGTTACGGACAAGATGAACTCCTATGTGAGATTTACAAATGCCAATGGCATTGACCTTGTGCAGTTAAAGACTGGCAAAGCCAAGAAAGGCATTTATAATATCCAACATATCAATAGCTACCATAGCCAGCTAAAGAGGTTTATGCGTGGCTTTAACGGTGTTTCTACCAAGTATCTGAACAACTATCTTGTGTGGAATAACCTTGTAAATTACGCCAAAGAAAGCGACATGGAGAAAAGGAACATCTTCTTAACTTTCGTTTTGGCAACATTGAAAACTGCTAAATGCAGAGATTTATCAAACAGACCAGCAGTTCCTCTGGTCGCCTAATTAGAATTTGTGGAGATGATAAGATGGTCAATATAACAGATGTAAAACAGATTCTTCAATTTGCAATAGATGCGGAGATTAAAGTCTTTCTTGATGGTGGCTGGGGTGTAGATGCTCTTCTTGGATATCAGTCAAGAGCCCATAATGATATTGACATTTTTGTAGAAAAGAACGATTATCAGAACTTTATAGAAATAATGAAAGCTAATGGCTTTTATGAGATTAAGATGGAATATACAACATTGAACCATACTGTATGGGAAGATTTGAAAAACAGAATTATTGATTTGCATTGTTTTGAATATACGGACGAAGGTGAAATTCTTTATGATGGGGATTGTTTTCCGGTAGAAACTTTTTCGGGTAAAGGAAGAATTGAGGAAATAGAGGTTTCCTGTATTGAACCATATAGTCAAGTAATGTTCCATCTGGGATACGAGTTTGATGAAAATGATGCACATGATGTGAAGTTATTGTGTGAGACACTTCATATCGAAATTCCAAATGAGTATAGATAACTGCAAATAACAGTTTGTAGGGGAGTTCTGATACTCCCCTATAAAAATGGCTATTTATCAACTGTTTGTTGTGACATAGCCAATTAAAACTGAATACTCGTGTCACTTTAATTCACCAAGATATTCTACAGTTTCA
>ENA-OPAV01001097-OPAV01001097.1-human-gut-metagenome-genome-assembly--contig:-NODE-1097-length-19411-cov-2.390422_pt1 | contig 19411 bp, 16 predicted proteins | sample MGYA00241056_ERZ501428 | MGnify/ENA primary metagenome ERZ501428 (study PRJEB25962, sample SAMEA2042621) | human gut metagenome | biome: human gut; feature: human-associated habitat; material: faeces... | reverse complement strand
CCGCCGCCGCTTTCGTCGTCGTATATGATTCCGTAGCGGCGGTAAAGGTCGTAGAGCGTCGTTTCTCCCGCATATTTTCCCACCCGGGTGCGTCCGGTCGCGTAGTGGAAAAAGGCCGCGCCTGCCGCCCAGCCGAGATGGCCGGCGATAGGGCCCTGCAGGTCCCCCATGATGCGGAGCAGATTGCGGTCCACCGCGTAGAATCCGGCGTTTTTGTCGCGCAGGAACGGGGCGGGGTAGCCGTTGAAACCGTAAAAAGCCATCATCGTGTTGGGCAGGTAGCTGGCACTCGCCGTGAAACGAAGGCCGCGGATAAGGTATTCCGAGTCATAGAACAGGTAGTAGATGCCGGAACCCTTCGTGTAGTAACACGCTTCGGCAGTCAGTTTATGCCTGTATTTCGGATAGGTCGAACCGTCGCCGAACCAATAGGCATCGAGAATGGCACCGAGTTGGAAACCGAGGTCGGAACTGTAGCTGAGTGCCGGTATTGGGGTGAAGCTGAATCCCGTTTTCCGATAGGTATCTTCCGGGCGTGTGAGGGCGCTGCGGGATGGGGCGGCCATACCGTCGGAACAGCCGGTTTCGGCACCGGGACAGCATGTTCCGGCAGCCAGCAGGATTGCCGTTGTGAACAGCAGTTTCACGACCGTCTTGTCAGCTCTTTTTCCCGTCATCCGTCAGTGGGTTTGCGACCGTAAAAGTATTTAAAAAATCGGTGATACGGGGCATGAATCCGCACCAATCCCTTTTTATTCGGGCCGGTCGCCGAGTGGCAGGAGATACGGTGTGCGGCGTTATGCCGGTCGCGTGAGGTTTTCCGGGTTGCAGGGCGGCGGTATTTTTGTGACCGCGCGATACACGTACCGCGCGATTTTTCTACTTTTGCGAGGCCGTTGCATATGCGGCCCGTCCGGAGAGGCCGGACGGCAGGAATTGGACTGTCAACAGCAATCGTTATGTCGGGTAGTACGGGAGACGGCATGTCAGTCGGACAGTGGCTTCCGCTGGTGGGGCTGACGCTCTCCGCATTCATCTTCAATACGTCGGAGTTCATGCCTATTGGGCTGCTGACGGATATTGCGGTCGATTTGCACGTCACCGAGGCGCGGGCCGGCATGCTGATTTCCGTCTATGCGTGGGTGGTGGCCCTGCTTTCGCTGCCGCTGATGCTGCTTGTCGCCCGGATGGAGTATCGCCGCCTGCTGCTCGTCACCTTGGCGCTTTTCATCGTAAGCCACCTTCTGTCGGCCGTAGCCGGCAGTTATGCCGTATTGATGGCATCGCGTATCGGCGTAGCCTGCTCCCATGCGGTATTCTGGTCGATAGCCTCTCCGCTGGCGGTGCGTATCGTGCCGGAGAAACGACGGTCGCTGGCGCTAAGCATGATAGTGACCGGCACCTCCGTGGCGATGGTGGTAGGCATGCCGCTGGGGCGCATTATCGGCCTTTATGTCGGTTGGCGTACCTCTTTTCTCTGTGTCGCCGTGCTCGCTGCCGTTGTCTTTTGCTATTTGCTTGCCGTTTTTCCGAAGGTTCCCGGAGGCAAGTCTTTCTCCGTACGCCGGCTTCCCGTATTGCTGAAACATCCCGTTTTGGTGGGTATCTATCTGATGGCATTGCTGGTACCCACTGCCCATTACACCGTGTACAGTTATATCGAACCGTTCCTCCAGCAGGTGGCAGGACTTCCTGCCGAATGGATTACCTTGACACTGACCGCATTCGGTGCGGCAGGGATTTTCGGCAGCATGCTCTTTGCCCGTTATTACGACCGACGGCCCGCCCGGTTCGTCGCGGCTGTGGTGGTCGGTATCGCTCTGCTGTTGCTCCTGTTGCGGTCCGCTGCATTCGACCGTTACGTCGTCATGGCACTCTGCATCGTCTGGGGGATTGCCGTGACGGCCTTCAACGTGGCTTTTCAGGCTGAGACTATCCGTTATGCTCCGGAGGATGCCGCTCCGGTCGCCATGTCCATCTTTTCCGGTATCTACAACGTGGGTATCGGATGCGGTGCCCTGTTCGGCGGCGCTGTCTGTACCTATCTGTCGGTTGCGGACATCGGGTATGCTGGCGGTGTGCTGGCCGTTGCTGCGGTCGTCTTCTGTCTGTGCCGGCTGTTGCCTCTTTTGAAAGGACGCATCTCTTGACCGATACCTCCGAAGGAGAGGCCGGCACCGTTTATGCCGTGGAAGAAAAAGCGGTTTGCAGGGATTCCGGAAGAGATGCCCTTGTGGAAGAAAAGGGGGAATTCATGTCCCGGAATCACGCAAAATTCGTTATTTTTGGACTGAATGCGTTTTCGGGGATATATCGTGGGATTGGTATGGTTTGCCGTATCGTTTGTGCTGCCGGTTCCGACGTCGGGCCGGCCGGTGGCTATTATTCCGGAATCAGCTGCGGTCAAGGACAGTACGGCGTTGTCCGACCGGGCGAGAATACGGGCGGGGTGGCGGCGTCTGGATGCGCTGACGCCCGATTCGGTACTCGTAGCTACCGGGATATGCGATACGGCTCTGACCGTTTGCGACTTTTCGTTGGCTGCCCGCCATCCTGATTCGCTTGCCATAGGCGTATGGGTGGTGCCCGGTCGGGATTCGCTTTCTCAGGAGGAACGCACCCAACGGTTTTACGATACGTTGCGTGTACGTTCCGAGCGGAACGGTTTCTGGAAATTCGTACACGGACTGATAATCGTGCCGCCGGGCAACGGCTCGCAGCTGAAACCGGAGGTTGTCGATGAGACGGCCGTGTACGGCATCTATGACGGTAAACGTATCGATTCGATAGAGTTCGTGCGCAAACCCGTTTTCGACCCGGCGAGAAGCTATCTGGAAAAAGGGGCGAATGCCGTCCATGTAACGACTGGAACCCATGCCATCAAACGCGACCTCCTGTTTAAAGAGGGTGACGCTTTCGATGCGGGGGCGGTGGTGCGCTACAAGCAGTTGCTTCGTTCGAGACAGTATATTGCCGATGCCTCTATCGAGGTAGTGCCCGTTCCGGACGACCCGGACGCCGTCATCGTGCGCGTCATCACCCGCGACAGTTGGAGTATCAGCGCCGACGGTTCGATACGCGGACTGACCGGCCAGGTAAAGGGCGAGCTTTACGATGCCAATTTTCTTGGAACGGGAGATAAACTGAGCTATCAGCTGAGCCTCGATTGGCGCAAGAAGAAGTATGAGGGGAGTATGTTCCAATACTACATTCCCAACCTTTTCGGTACCTTTTACGAAGCGACGTTGAAGGGGGGGCGCTCCTTCACGGAACGTTATTACGGGGCCACGCTGAACAAGAAGTTCATACAGCCCGCCGATTACGAGATAGGGGCCGTGTTCGAGAACGTGCGTAATGCCCTGTATGTGCGGTACGAGGCGCCGCGGGACACGGTGGCGGCCTCCTATATGCTCCATTACAACAATGTGGATTTGTGGGGCGGTAAATCGTGGTATCTGCCCGAGGTGGAGAGCAGCGTGTACGGTATGGCACGGTTCAATAATATCCGTTATCTGGACCCGCCGAGGATTTACGAACAGGAGGACCCGCCGCAAAATCCCGTCGAACTGCCCGTAGGGGAGGGGATGAATCCCTATTTTTACGACCGGACGCTCGTGCTGGGAACATTGGGCTTTTACAGCGAACGTTTCCTGACGACGAGTCTTATTTACGGATACGGATACGACGAGTATGTGGCGACAGGATACCGTGCCGAAGCTACTTTCGGATATACCCATTCGGACTATCAGTCGGGATGGTACGGGGGTATAGCCCTCCGGTCGGGCGGTTTTACGCCGGTGGGATATTTTATGGGCGACCTGTCGGTAGGTACGTTTTACGATTTCCGCAGCAGGCGACCGTTCCAGTCCGCTCTGAATGTACGGTTCAATTATTTCACCAATATGCTGGGACGCCGCAAGTTCAAGGTCAGACAATTCATATCCCTGAATTACCTGAACGGCTGGAACCGTTCCGACGGTTTCTACGAGGCGGTGTGGTTTACTCCGGCCAGCGGGCCGCGTGCGATGCATAACAGTCCGCTGGGCCGTGACAGGTTGGTGCTCAGTGCCGAAACCGTAATCTTTACGCCGTGGCAGCCGCTCGGTTTCCGCATCGCCCTTTACGGATTCGGCGATGTCGGTTTTCTCGGTTACAACAAGCATGTTTTCCGTAACGACTGTTTCGCTACCGTGGGGCTCGGTATCCGCCTGAAGAATGAAATGCTCGTTTTCGGAACGATACAGTTGAGCCTCTTCGTCAATTTCGGCAAACACGGCCTGATGAGCAACGAATGGATACAGCTCACCAGCGAACAGCGTATGCAGACCATGCGTTATATCCCGACCAAACCACAGGTCGCCCCCTTCCAGTAACTGTTGTCGGATACGTTTTCGGGGATGAGGAGTGCGGCAGCATAGGATACCTTCGGCCTGTCAGTGCCAGGCTGTTTGCGGCGAAGACAGATTGCCGGTGCCGGGCGGTGTACTTTGCCGAAGGCTGTGACGCAGGCACAGACCGGACTGTCGTTGATGTCCGGAAAGGAAGAGTATGAAAAACAGGGAGGGACAAAAGATACGTTGTCCCTCCCTGTTTTAAATTCGGTACGTTTTTACAGCAGTGCATCGATTTTTGCCTTGATGGCATCTTTCGAAGCTGCCCCTACGAGTTTGTCGTTCATCTGGCCGCCGGGCTTGACGAATACGACGAGCGGGATATTTCTTACCGAGAATTTCATGGCGAGGTCGTTGTTCTGGTCGACATCGCATTTGCCGATGACTACCTTGCCTTCATACTCTTCGGCGAGCTCTTCGATGATGGGGGTCAGCGAGCGGCACGGACCGCACCATTCTGCCCAGAAGTCGATAACGAAAGGTTTGCCGGAAGCGACGAGTTCGTCGTAAGCGGCGGAATCAATGATTTTTGCCATAGTTGTAATCGTTTAGTATTGTTTTGCGTTAATGCGTTTTTCGTCATATGCTGACGCGGTTATGCTATCGAGTAGTTTATCTGGTTGCTTTCGAGGTAGCTTACGAGCTCTTGCGTGAGCGCCACCTTGTACTTACGCGAAAAGAATGCCAGCGATACCCCCTCCCGTGAATCGATGACCTTGACGCGCAGGTTTATTTTGCCTTTGGTCGCAGCGATGCGTTCCGAGAGTTCTGCGGTCATGTCGGGGCTGATGTCATTGATGTGTAGGCTGATGGTCAGTTCGTTCACCGAGTCGAGCACATCGCCGAGCATCTGCATCGAGGTGATTTTCGCTTCGTATTCGTCCTTGTTGTAGGGCCGGGGGCGGACACTGCCCTTTATCAGGAGGAAGTAATCCTTGAAGAGGAACTTACGGAAATTCTCGTAATCCTTGTCGAACAGCGCGAATTCATGCTGGCCGGAGTAGTCCTCCAGCTTGAAACGCCCGAAGGGTTTGCCGTTGCGCGTGTAGAGGTTTTGTACGTCCGTGACCATGCCGGCAATGGTGAAATCCTTGTCACGCAGGTCGTTGAGATTGGCGAACTGTGTCAACTGCGTGTTACAGTAACGTTTTATCACCACCTCGTAGTCGTCCAGCGGATGAGAAGACAGATACATGCCTATCATCTCCTTCTCGTGGTTCAAGGTTTCCAGCTTGTTCCAGTCGGGACATTGGGGCAGCAGCGGCTGCTGGATATCCACGATATCGGTTCCGCCGAAGAGGCTCTGCTGGGCCGTATTGCGTTCGGTCTGCATACGCGAACCGTACTTTATCAACTGTTCGAGGAATACCGCTCCTCCGGAGTCGCGCTGGTCAGCCGAGAAGAACTTGCTGCGGTGGAAGCCGCTTATCGAATCGAATGCTCCGGCGAGCGCCATGTTCTCGATATTTTTCCGGTTTACCGCCTGCATGTTCACGCGTTCCATGAAGTCGTAGATGCTGCGGAACTTGCCGCCGCGTTCGCGCTCTTCCACGATGGACTGCATGGCCGCCTCGCCGACACCTTTGACGGCGGCCAGTCCGAATCGCACGTTGCCTTCCTTGTCCGAAGTGAACGATTCGATACTCTCATTGATATCCGGGCCGAGTACCTTGATGCCCATGCGCTTGCATTCATCCATGAAGAACGATATCTTGTCCATCGACGAAAGGTTGCGGCTGAGCAGCGCGGCCATGAACTCGGAAGGGTAGTGCGCCTTCAGGTAGGCGGTCTGATAGGCTACATAAGCGTAACAGGTCGAGTGCGACTTGTTGAACGCGTACGATGCGAACGCTTCCCATCCTGTCCATATCTTTTCGCATATCTCCGGGTCATGCCCCCGTTCGGCCGCTCCCTTGAGGAATTTGGGTTTCATTTTGTCCAGCGTGGCACGCTGTTTTTTGCCCATGGCCTTGCGCAGTGTATCGGCCTCGCCCCCGGTGAATCCGGCCAGCTTCTGCGACAGCAGCATGACCTGCTCCTGATAGACCGTGATACCGTAGGTGTCCTCCAGATATTCGGCCATTTCCGGAAATTCGTACTCCACCTTCTCCTGGCCGTGCTTGCGGGCGATGAAGCTGGGAATGTTGTCCATGGGGCCCGGACGGTAAAGGGCGTTCATGGCTATCAGGTCTTCGAGCCTGTTCGGTTTGAGAGCCCGGAGGTATTTTTTCATACCGGCGGACTCGAACTGGAAGATGCCGGTCGTCTCTCCCTTGCAGAAAAGCTGGTATGTCTTCCGGTCGTCCAGCGGGATGTTGTCTATGTCGAGATTGATGCCCTGTACACGCCGGACGTTCTCGACCGCATCCTTGATGATGGAGAGCGTCTTGAGACCGAGGAAGTCCATCTTGATGAGTCCCACGCTCTCCACGAGTTTGCCCTCGTACTGCACCACGTTCAGGTCGGCATCTTTGGCCGTTGCCACCGGGGCGAACTCTTCGAGGTCGTCCTTGCCGATGATGACGCCGCAGGCATGTACGCCCGTCTGCCGCACCGAACCTTCGAGTTTTTCGGCGTATTTGAGCGTGTTCTGTATCAGCGGGTTCGGCGATTCGCGTTCGCGGGCCAGCTCCGGCGAGTCCTTGTAAGCTCGCTCGAAGGGCGTTTCGCCTTTTTCGACCATCAGTTTGTCGGGAACGAGTTTGGCAAGGCGGTCGCTGTCGGCCAACGGCAGCTTTTCCACCCGCGCTACGTCCCGGATGGCGAGCTTCGGCGCCATCGTGCCGAATGTGACGATTTGTGCTACCCGCTTCTTGCCGTACTTTTCGATGACGTACCGCAGCACGTCCGCACGTCCGTCCTCGTCGAAGTCCACGTCCACATCGGGAAGGGAGATGCGGTCCGGGTTCAGAAAGCGTTCGAACAGCAGGTCGTATTTAAGGGGGTCTATGTTTGTTATCTTCAGACAGTAGGCGACGACGGAGCCGGCAGCCGAACCGCGGCCCGGTCCGACCGATACGCCCATTTCGCGTGCGGCGCGGATGAAGTCCGACACAATGAGGAAGTAGCCCGGAAAGCCCATCCATTCGATGGTGCCCAATTCGTACCGGATACGTTCGAGCGTCTTCTCGTCCGGTTCGCCGTACCGTTCCTTCGCCCCTTTCATGGTAAGTGCCACGAGGTAAAGGTACTGTTTGGATACCGTCAGCCATTCGCCGAGCCGTTCGTTGCCGGCGGCAAACGCATCGAGGTCGTCAGCGGTTTCTGCCTGTGCCTTTTCCGTCCGCAACCCCTCCATTTCGTGCAGGAGGGAGGGCTTTTTCGCTTCGTCGGCATCGGCCATCTTCTTTTCGAGGCCGCTTATCTGGCCGTCGAAACGGCGCAGGAATATCCGGCGCAGCTCCGCCTGGTCGATGACGAAATCGTCCGGCAGCGGAAAGTCGGGCATCAGGGGCTTGTGTTCCAGCGTATAATGTTCGACCTTGTCCGCTATCTCCATGGTATTTTCCAATGCTTCCAGGTCGTCGGGGAAAAGCGCCGCCATTTCGTCCGGGCTCTTGAAGAACTCCTGTCCCGTGTAGCGCATGCGGTTCGGGTCGTCGAGGTCGCGCCCCGTATTGAGGCATATCAGATGGTCGTGCGCCGGAGCATCCTCTTCGAGGGTGAAGTGTACGTCGTTCGTGACGATGAGTTTGACGCCATGCCGGGCGGCCAGGTCGTGCAGCACCTTGTTCACCTCTACCTGATGACGGCACGTATCGGTATCCGGTGCGCCGGAGAGTGACCGGTGGAGCTGAAGTTCCAGATAATAGTCCTCGCCGAATATCTCCTTGAACTCCTCCACGATGCGCGATGCCTCCTCCAAATCGTCGTGCATGATGGCCTGTGGCAGTTCGCCGCCGAGACAGGCCGAACTGCATATCAGCCCCTCATGATACTGCCGCAGCAGCTCCTTGTCGATACGCGGTTTATAGTAGAATCCTTCCGTCCAGGAGTAGGAGACAAGTTTGACGAGGTTGTGGTATCCCTTGAGATTCTTGGCGAGCAGGATGAGGTGGTCGCCTGCTTTTTCGTCCTTGTCCTTTTCGCGGTGGTTCTTTACCACATAGACTTCGCATCCGAGGATGGGTTTGAGTCCCGCCGCGTTGGCCGCATCGTAGAACTCCTTTACGCCGAACATATTGCCGTGGTCGGTAATGGCAACGGCCGTCATGCCGAACTCCTTGGCCCTTTTCATCAGAGAGGGGATGGAGGCGGCCCCATCGAGGATGGAGTACTGCGTATGTACATGAAGATGAGTGAATTGAGGCATATCGATGCGTATTTGTAACGACCCAACAAAGATAGCCATTTATCGCGGAATAGCCTTACGTTTCTCCGGCTATTTGAACCTTGCCGGCCGGTCGGACCTATCGGAATTATTTATACCGCCATACGGTGCAGTGATATTGCGGCCGGAAGGGCGGCGGGGAACTGCCTTCCGGATGCAAACAGGACAGGGACGGAATTTCCGTCCCTGTCCTGTTTGCATCCACCGAACGAATGTCCGGATTATTTCGTGTTGATGACGAGTACGCCGTTCATGCCCGATGCGCCGTAGATGACGCCGTTTCGGTCAATCGTAACGGACTCGATGTCGTTCGGATTGACGAGCATGTTGGCGGCATTGAAGCTCTGCATCCGGATTCCGTTCACAACCACGAGTGGGACCATACCGTCGAGATAGGCTTGGTAATTGCCGGGGCCGCCTTCGATGATGAGGCCGGCTATACGGCCTGTCAGGTAGTCGGCCAGGCTGGAATATTGCAGCGAACTGGCCATGTTATTGACGCTGACATCGGGCGAGGAGACCGAGAGCGGAACGGCCTTGTAGGCGTTTGCCGGCATCTTTTCGCCGTTGCGCATGGCGGTCGCTATCTTGTCGTTTCTGTTCAGGTTGAGCTGAAGGGCGGTCATTCCGTTGGCGGGGAATTCGTATTTCCTGTGTTTGATGATGACTGCCACCGTGTCGTTGTCGGCGACGTGTTGCAGTGTCAGTTTCCCGTCTTTGAGGGTATGGACGACGGGGTTTTCGCCTTTGACGTAGGCGATGATGTCGCGTCGCGGAGCTTCCCCCTTGTTGTTGGTTACAGTAATATTTACCGGATGTCCGCCGGTTTGTGCCATTCCCGCGAGGGGAAGCAGCAGCATGAGCACGCAAAGTAATCTTTTCATAATTGTAGTTGTTAAATTGTTTGTCGGTAAACCTTGCAAGATACGTTCCAAAACAGCCGCTTTTTTCTCTTTTGTGACGGGAAACCGATGTTGGAAGGTATGGAATTTGTTACTCTTGCGGTTACAGGTTATACGGAAAATCCGTATATTGGAGAATGGTAAAAACAGAATAAAAACCGTGAAGATATGAAAGACAGGGAATTTGCAACCGTAGCGAGGTTTTCCTCGATGGAACAGGCTCAGGTAGTCAAGGCGATGCTCGATTCGATGGGGGTCAATAATCAGATAGTGAACGATATCGCGGCCGATATTCTTCCGATGTTGGAGAGGGATATCCGTATTATCGTCAATACGGCCGACCTGCCGAAGGCGAAACAGCTGATGAAGGCCAAATTCGATAAGGAGAGTTTCAAGGATGCCTGGAAGGAGTAGGCCGTCGGCAGTGCATGGCACGGCTTTCTGAAGTGAAACAGGGGCGGGAAATCTTTTTCCGCCCTTTCATTTTGTGTGGCGGACGGGATGCTTTGTCCGGTCGATGAACCGCAGAGGGTCAGTGGCAGGCTGAAAGGAACAGCTTCCATGTCTCCCTGGCCTGTATCTCCAGCATGCGCCGGCCGTTCATCGTGCTCGCTCCGGCTTCCCGGCCTTTACGCAGGAATGCGGTTTCGGGCGGATTGTAAACCATGTCGTAGAGCATGTGTGCGGGTGTGAGCCATTCGTAGGGGATGGCGGGGAACCGCTCCGTATCGGGCCAGGTGCCGAGCGGGGTGGCATTTATCAGGAGCCTGTACTCCTGCAGTAGTTCGGAAGTCAATGCTTCGTAAGAGAGGATGCCTGCACCTTTCTTGCTGCGCGAAACGGTGGCGTGTACCATGCCGAGTTCATCGAGTCCGTATGCCGCCGCCGCCGCCGCCCCGCCGCTGCCCAGAATGAGTGCGTGCGGGCATTCTCCGCCTGTCAGTGCCATGAGCGATTCGGCGAACCCTATCCAGTCCACATTGTATCCCTTCCATGTGTCGCCCTGCCGGACGGCGCAGTTCACGGCGCCTATCCGTTCGGCTGTCGGGTCAATTTGGTCGAGGTAGTCCATGACGGCCCGTTTGTAGGGAGCGGTGACGTTGAAGCCCAGCAGCGGGTGTTCCGCCAGCAAGGCCGGCAGCTCTTCTATCGAACCGAGCGGGTAGTTGGCATAAACTGCATCGCGGATACCTTCCCTGCGGAACATCTCTGCGAACCATTCCGCCGAGAAAGAGTGGGCGAGGGGATAACCGATGAGTCCGAACGAACGCATGGAAAGGGGGTCAGAAAGCGTATTTGATGAGCAGGAATCCGCCTACCAACAGGACGGTGAAAGCTATGACGATGAGGTTGAAATACTTGTCGATGAAGCTCTTTATCGGAGTTCCGAATTTCCAGATGAGCCACCCGACGAGGAAGAAGCGCAGGCCGCGTCCGATGACCGAGGCCAGCATGAACATGCCGAAATTGATGTGGAATACTCCTGCGGCGAGGGTGAAGATTTTGTACGGTATCGGGGTGAAACCGGCCGTGAAGACGGCCCAGAAGTTCCACTGTTCGTAGATGTCGGCTACCGAATCGAAAGCCTCCTGGCTGAATACCCCCGGGATGAACCAATGGTCTATCGCATTCCAGGCCCAGAAGCCGAGCGCATAGGCGATGACGGCGCCCACGAGCGTACCGGCGAGGCAGATGGCCGAATAGCGGAACGATTTGCGCGTACATCCGAGGCACAGCGCTATCAGCAATACATCCGGCGGTATCGGAAAGAAGCTCGCTTCGGCCAAAGCGAGAATGAACAGCGCGGCCGGCCCCCACGGGCTGTCGGCCCAGCCGAGTATCCAGTCATAGGCCCGACGGATTATATTAGGCTTTTTTACAGGTACTTCGGTCGTTCCGTTATCCATGCGTCCCTTCGTGTTTTCATCTTCCCCGCAAAGGTACGAAAAACATTGTAAACGGCTGGCTGCCGGCCGCTGTTTTTCATGGAGTGCGTACTGCCGACGGCGATATCGTTTCGGTCCGTACAGGATGCTCGGGCATTTTGTACGGCGGGCGGAGTTTTCGGATATTCACGAGCGGGAGGGACAGCGTGGCCGTGCCAGGAAATGGGTATGCGGATATATAGGGCGGAACGAAAGAGGCGGTTGTTCCCGTCGCGTCCTGCTCCGGTTCCGTAGGAGAGCGCCGGACTCTCTTTCGACGGACTGATGCGTCCCGTGCGGGTAGGGTGTCATTTCCCGTCGGTATTGCCGAGCAACCGGTCGTATTCGGCGGGATGCTGGAGAATTTCGACTGCCTTGGCGAATTCCCTGTCGTCCGCGCTGTTCGTTATTCGGAAATATTCGTTGCTGTCCCACAGTTTCCGGGCGATGAGCGCTTTCAGGTGCATCCTGATGTCGGGCAGCGTTGCGGCCTCCTCTTCGGGAGTGGGGAGGATATTCCGTGTGCGTCCGAGGTCGGCGAGAGCCTCCAGCATGGAGGGGGTTACCTCGAACTGCTCGGCGAAGCGTTCGAAAGTGGGGTATTGTGCGGTCAGTCTGCCGCGTTCTTTTTCGAGCAGCGTGTTGATGTATTCGTTGATGACGCCTCCGCGTATGAGCTGGTTCCAATAGGAGTAGTTTTTCGTTGTGTCCAGCGGAATATGGATGTCGGGGTAGATGCCTCCGGCTCCGAGTACCTTCCGGCCGTTGCGCAGGGTGCTGTACACCGGGGCATCCATGTTGAGGGAGTCGGCATAGCTGCTGTCGAGCGTCCTGCGGATATGGTCGAGATAGTATCCCTCAATGTCGCCGTTCTCGAACGGACGCTGTATCACCCGCCCCGATGGGGTATGGTATCTCGCTACCGTAATGCGGACGGCCGAACCGTCTATGAGGGGAATCTGCTGCTGGACGAGCCCTTTGCCGAAGCTCGGCTGACCGATGATGACGCCGCGGTCCCAGTCCTGTACGGCTCCGGCTACAATCTCGCTGCCCGATGCCGACGACGAATCTATCAGTACCACGAGCCTGCCTTCGGTAAACGTGCCGGCCCGGCGCGATTTGTAACTGATGTTCCGGACATTCCGCCCTTCGGTGGAGACGATTACAGAGCCTGCCGGCAGGAAGAACTCGCTCATCTCTATCGCCTGGTCCAGGAGGCCTCCGCCGTTGCCGCGCAGGTCGAGGATAAGTGCGGAGAGAGGGCCGAGCCCGTCGAAACTCTGTCGGAACTCCTGCATGGTCGTACCGGCGAAGCGGTTGACTCTGATGTATCCGATGCCGGGAGCGGCCATGTAGGCGGCATCTATCGTATGGATGGGGATATCATCGCGCGTGACATTGAAAATCAGGTCGTCCGGTTCTCCCCGTCTTTCGATGCCGAGCTGTACCCGGCTCCGTTTGGGGCCGCGGAGCAGTTTCGGAACGTCGGCACGGCTTACGCCGACCGACGATTTGCCGTCCACCGATACGATGCGGTCGTTGGGCAGTATCCCGACGCTCTCGGCCGGGCCGCCCGCGACGGTGTTTACGACGATGATGGTATCGTTGATGACGTCGAATTCCACGCCGATGCCGCTGAAACTCCCGTCGAAGGATTCCGTGATGCTTTTCATCTCCTCTGCAGAGGAGTAGGAGGAGTGCGGGTCGAGTGCCGAGAGGATACCGGTGATGGCCTCTTCCACGAGAGTTTCGTTATTCAGCGTATCGACATACCTCGCATTGAGGTAGTCGAAAAACTGTTCGAACTTCAGTTTCTGGTACTCCGCGCTTTGGGAAGCGTTGCCTCCCTTCGGGGATTGTGCCGCTGCCCAAAACGGCAGTGCGAGCAGCAGCAGTATCGTCGCTCTTTTCATAGTCATGAATTATCGTATCGGTACCACGGCCCTGTCCCGGTCTTTCGAGCACATGCCGTATCGTTGCGGCGAACAAGACAGACACCGGGCGGAACTTGGCGGTCTGTCCGCCGGTACATGGATGCTGCTGCACGGTGCCGTCACGGATTGACGGAGGGCGTATCCGTTTCGCCTGACGGGGTCAGTGCTGCATATATTCCGACAGTTTGTCGAAAGGAACCGTCTGTTGTTCTCCGCTGTGCATCTCCTTTACGGTCGCATGCCGCGAGGCGAGTTCGTCTTCGCCGACGATGACGACAAAAGGTATGCCGCGTCGGTTGGCATATTCCATCTGTTTCTTCATCTTGGCCGGTTCGGGATAGATTTCGGAGGGGATGCCCGCATCGCGCACCTGCTGGAGCAGCCGCAGGGAGGCGAGCTGTTCCGGTCCGCCGAAATTGATGAACAGAATGCGTGTAGCGATGCCTGCCTCTTCCGGGAAGAGGTTCAAGGCCAGCATAACGTCGTAGATGCGGTCTGCTCCGAACGAGATGCCCACGCCCGAAGTGTCGGGCATACCGAAAATACCCGTCAGGTCGTCGTAGCGGCCGCCGCAGATACTCCCTATCGCGTGGTCTTTGGCCTTCACCTCGAAAATGGCGCCCGTATAGTAGTTGAGACCGCGGGCGAGCGAGAGGTCGAGCTCGATGTCGAGCGTCGAGCCGGCTGCCGCGATGTAAGAGAAGAGTTCCTCCATTTCGGCGATGCCCAGCATACCCGTTTCGGATGAGGCGATGTCCTCTTTCATGCGGGCCAGCTTCTCGGTGTTCGTGCCCGAAAGCTCCAGAATGGGGCGCAGTCCGGCGATGGCCTCCTGTCCGATGCCTTTGGAGGCGAGTTCCGCCTCGACATTCCCGATGCCTATCTTGTCGAGCTTGTCGATGGCCACGGTGATATCGGTCATCTTGTCGGCATGTCCGATGGTTTCGGCGATGCCGTAGAGTATCTTGCGGTTGTTCAGCTTCAGCGTCACATTGATACCCAGGTCGCCGAACACCCGTTCCACTATCTTGACGAGTTCGAATTCACACAGCAGGCTCCGTGTCCCGATGACGTCCACGTCGCATTGGTAGAACTCCCGGTAGCGCCCCTTCTGCGGCCGGTCGGCACGCCATACCGGCTGTACCTGATAGCGCCGGAACGGGAATGTTATTTCGGCCTGGTGCTGAACCACATAGCGGGCGAAGGGAACCGTCAGGTCGTAACGGAGCCCCTTTTCGCATATCCGCGCGGCCATGGCATTGAGCGGTGCGCCGCCCGTCTCCGTTCCCGCCGCGATGACCTTCGCATCGTCCGGCGTGAATCCGCGGGTGAAATCGCCCGAATTCAGGATTTTGAACAGCAGCTTGTCGCCCTCTTCGCCGTACTTGCCCGTCAGGGTGGAGAGGTTCTCCATGGCCGGGGTTTCGAGCGGGGCGTATCCGTAGGTGCGGAATACCCGTCGGATGGTGTCGAACATGTAGGTGCGGCGCATCATCTCCAGCGGAGAGAAGTCGCGCGTCCCTTTCGGAATGGAAGGTTTCTGTGCCATGACGTTACTCCATGAGTTTGCGGTATTTCACCCGTTTGGGTGTTGTATCTTCGCCGAGCAGCCTCTTGTGCTCCTCGTATTCGCTGTAACCGCCTTCGAAGAAGACCACCTGCGAATCGCCTTCAAAAGAGAGGATGTGGGCGGCGACGCGGTCGAGGAACCAGCGGTCGTGCGAGATGACCACCGCACAGCCGGCGAAATTCTCCAAACCTTCTTCCAGCGCACGCAGCGTATTCACGTCGATGTCGTTCGTGGGCTCGTCGAGCAGCAGTACGTTGCCGCCCTCCTTGAGGGCCATGGCCAGGTGGAGCCTGTTGCGTTCGCCGCCGGAGAGTACGCCCACCTTTTTTTCCTGGTCGGCCCCCGTGAAGTTGAAGCGGGCCACATAGGCGCGGGCATTCACGCTCCGGTTGCCGAGCTGGATGATGTCGCTGTTGTGCGAAATGGTTTCATATACCGTCTTTTCGGGGTCTATCGAGGCGTGCTGTTGGTCCACATAGGCGAGTTTGACGGTCTCACCCACCCGGAACTCGCCTGAGGTGGGCTGTTCCAGCCCCATTATCATCCGGAAAAGGGTGGTCTTGCCCGTACCGTTGGGGCCGATGACGCCCACGATGCCGGCGGGCGGCAGCGAGAAGTTGAGATTCTCGTAGAGCACCCGGTCGCCGAATGCCTTGGTGACATTCTTCGCCTCGATGACCACGTTGCCCAGACGCGGGCCGTTGGGAATGTATATCTCCAGTTTTTCCTCTTTCTGTTTGGTATCCTCGTTGAGCATCTTGTCGTAGGCCGAAAGACGAGCTTTGCTTTTGGCATGCCGGGCTTTGGGGCTCATCTTCACCCATTCGAGTTCGCGCTCCAATGTTTTGCGCCGCTTGCTCTCCTGTTTCTCTTCCTGTTCGAGACGCTTGGCGGCGTTTGCTGGCGGTCTTTTCTTCCTGCGCCATACGCTTGGTCTTCTGGTCGAGCCAGCTGGAATAGTTACCCTTCCACGGGATACCCTCGCCGCGGTCGAGTTCGAGAATCCAGCCCGCCACGTTGTCGAGGAAGTAACGGTCGTGGGTTACCGCGATGACCGTGCCGGGGTATTGCTGCAGGTGCTGTTCGAGCCAGTCGATGCTCTCTGCGTCGAGGTGGTTGGTGGGTTCGTCGAGCAGCAACACGTCGGGCTGCTGGAGCAGCAGCCGGCACAGCGCCACGCGGCGGCGTTCTCCTCCGGAGAGGTGGGCCACCGGTTCGTCGGCATCGGGGCAGCGGAGGGCGTCCATGGCCCGTTCGAGCACGCTGTCGAGTTCCCAGCCGTTTACGTGATCTATCGCTTCGGTCAGTTCGCCCTGCCGTTCGATGAGTTTGGCCATCTGGTCGTCGTCCATCGGTTCCATGAACCGGGCGTTCACTTCCTCGTATTCTTTCAGCAGTGCCACGGTAGCGGCGCAGCCCTCCTGCACCACTTCCTTCACCGTTTTCGTATCGTCCAGTTTCGGGTCCTGTTCGAGGTAGCCCACGCTGTAACCAGGCGAAAAGACCACTTCGCCCTGGTAGCTCTTGTCGATGCCTGCAATGATTTTCATCAACGTCGATTTTCCAGAGCCGTTGAGGCCGATGATGCCTATTTTCGCCCCGTAAAAAAACGAAAGGTAAATGTCGTTAAGGACTTTTTTCTGATTGTTAAAGGTCTTGCTGACGCCGACCATCGAGAATATGATTTTTTCGTCTGCCATCGTATGGTTGTTTTTTGTCGTTGCATGTTTGTCCCGCACCGTCCTGAACGGCCTTGCGGGATACTCTGTCCGAGGGTACAAAGATAGCGCAAAGCCCCGAATAACCGTCATTATAGTTTGAACGAATAGCGGAATAAAAAGATATGATGCAACTTGTTCCCATGGAATTGGGTGGTTCCCGAAAGAAGTCCGTATCTTTGTTTCACGGATTTTAAAGAAATGGCTAAATGAAATCAATCAAAGGTACCAAGACAGAACAGAACCTGCTGAAGGCTTTTGCAGGGGAATCGCAGGCCCGGACGCGCTATACTTTCTTTGCGAGCGTCGCCAAAAAGGAGGGCTTCGAACAGATATCCGCGATATTCACCGAGACCGCGGAACAGGAGAAGGAACATGCCAAGAAGTTTTTCCGTTTTCTCGAAGGGGGCATGGTGGAGATTACCGCCTCCTATCCTGCGGGCGTGATAGGCACGACGGCCGAAAATCTGCTTGCAGCGGCCGAAGGCGAGCTGGAAGAGTGGGGTGAACTCTATCCCGATTTCGCGAAGGTGGCCGACGAAGAGGGCTTTCCGCAGATTGCGGCTACTTTCCGCATGGTAGCTAAAGTGGAGGTCGAACATGAAAAACGTTACCGCCGTCTTTACAAACGGGTTATCGACGGAACGGTATTCGAGCGCGAGGAGGAGACGGAATGGCAGTGCCGTAACTGCGGTTATGTGCACAGGGGTAAGAATGCTCCTGCGACCTGCCCTGTTTGCCAGCATCCGCAGGCATTTTTTGAAGAGGAGAAGCAGAACTATTGATTTTTTCTCTGTGCAACGGAATCTGAAAGGCCGCCCGGAAAAGGCGGCCTTTCCTGTGTGTCGGCATGCTGCGTCGGAACGTTTGGCGGAGCCGGTCTCAGAGGTTCAGCAGCCACTCGATGACGGGTACGAGAATGGCGGTCATGATGCCCATGACGCCGATGGCCAGGCCGCTTATCGCTCCTTCTATCGCGCCCAGCTCCATAGCCCTGGCCGTACCGAGTCCGTGGGCGGCCGAACCGAGTGCCAGGCCCCGGGCGATGCGGCTCCGGATACCCAGTCTGTCGAGAATGAACGGGCCGACGATTCCGCCGAAGATACCTACCACGATGACGACCACGGCGGCGATGGCAGGGATGCCGCCCGACCGTTGGGCGATACTCATGGCGATGGGAGTAGTGACGGATTTGGGTTCGAGCGATGCTATCAGCGTCCGGTCGGCTCCCATCCAGCGGGCGATGAGCACCACGCTGACGATGCCGATGACGCTTCCCACGAAAACCGAGGTCAGGATGGAGATTCCGTTTGCTTTCAGGTGTTCTCTCTGTTCGTATAACAGATAGCCCAATGCCACGACTGTCGGGCCCAGGAGAAAATTGATGATGCGGCTTCCGGCCTCGAATGTAGCGAAAGGGATGCCGAGAAACCGGATGCCGAGGGCAAGCACCGGTATAGAGACCAGTAGCGGATGCAGCAGGCTGAGCCGTGTTTTCCGGTAGAGCCACAGTGCGGCGAGGTAGACGCCCGTGACGAGTGTCAGGATGAATATTTCCGAATGGAGGAGTGGGTTCATGGTCTGGTGTCGTTGATTGCGGCCTCTTGTGCTGCCGTGTCTGTATCGGGTACTCCTGCGGCGGGGAGGGGGTGGGAGACGGTTCGGGTTTTGGCTGCACGTCTCCGGCTCCTGCTCTCCAGCCACTCCTGTGTGCAGGCGACCGTCACGATGACGGCTACCGTACTTACGGCGCAGGCCGTCAATACCGCCTGCCAGGATTGCGAAAGGATGTCCATTGCATTGACGATGCCCACACCGGCCGGCAGAAAAAAGAGTCCCATGTTGTCGGTCAGGAACCGGGCGACCGGTCTGACTGTTTCCGGTTTGACGACTTTGCCGCAGAGTGCTGCGAACAGCAGTATCATGCCGATGACGCTGCCCGGTATGAGACCGCCCGTCAGCGTACCGATAAATTCGCCGGCGGCGTAAAACAGCAGAATGATGAAAATTCCCGGTACCATGGAATGCACGTTGTTTGTCGAGGGCGCAAATGTAATGCTTTTCTGCCAAGAATATCTCCGCTTCGTCTTTTTACGCCCGATTTCCAGTGGAGGCGGGTACAGGTGTTGCGGTGCACCGCCTGCCGTTCGCTTCTCCACCGTCTCCCCGGTTTTTGGTATTGTTCCGTAAATGGACTATTTTTGAAACAAATGCTTTGCGGAATGATGCCTTTTTCAAAGATAAGGAGATACTATTATACGGCCTGCGCCCTCCTGTTTGTGTTGCTTTTCGTACTCATGCTGGCCCGTACCGGCTGGAGGCTCACGCCTCAGGCGTTACTTTCGACCGTTGTGGGATGGCTGTTGCTCTGTGCCGTCATTATCGGAGTGGTCTATCTCGTCGTCAGCCGGCGCAAGACGAAAGGGAACGGAACGGACGGCGGGACCGAACGCAACGTCTGAACTTCTCGTGCCGGTCGGGCGGTGGCTTCGGTCGTTTCCGAACGTTGGGGACTACCGTCGATATGCTGCCGTCGGCAGGGAATCGGAATCGTTTTAAAACAGGAAGTTCGATGGATATACTTGCTTCGTTGAAGATAAGGAGGGTGTCCGGCAGTGAGTTGCCGCAGCGTCTTTTGCTG